>Ga0310690_10000697_pt1 | contig 67468 bp, 64 predicted proteins | sample AusTroGonzalo_MG_2_FD_207661 | JGI IMG/M metagenome (GOLD analysis project Ga0310690, IMG submission 207661) | Bovine rumen microbial communities from tropical cattle in Woodstock, Queensland, Australia - Gonzalo_04 (v2) (version 2) | ecosystem: Host-associated > Mammals > Digestive system >... | reverse complement strand
ATATGTCCACCGGACACATTTTTGAAAGTCAGCCCTCTCGGGTTCGAGCCCCTTATTCCTTTATGCCATAAAAAAAGAGGGTATCAACCCTCTTTTTTTATGGCGTCAGCGGCGGGACTCGAACCCACTACACACAGTTTAGGAAACTGTTGCTCTATCCTGATGAGCTACGCCGACAAGATTTGCTCTTCTTATAATAAATCACATCTTAAAATGCAAGCGTTTTTTATCAAACATAAAACAGACAAAGTTTAAAATTTTCAGGCAGTTGTCCGTCATACAAGATTTTACTGGTTGGTTGAACGACGGCGCGCCGTATCAATATATGATTCATTATCTCCTTGAGCACCATGATATGCGAGAGAATAGCTTTGAACAACAAAACCATATGGATTCATAATTGCGTCATCTTTGTCTGAAAAATTGAGCTTTGCATAAGCCACACGAATCGTTGCACGCCAATATACAACCACCGGTTTTTGCCCTGATATAATATCATACGTTGCAAATTGTGTTTGCCATAAGCCGTGTGATAACGGCTTTATCCACTGAATATCCACATAACGACGAAGGCCTGATTTAAACAATGCGAGATTTGCTTCCATTTCACTATTCTTAAATTCGCTGTAAACTTCTGGACTTGAGTACCAATAAAGTGGTGAACCTTCCGTCCAACTTGCAATAATTGTTTCCGGATCATTTCCCATTGTATAGCGCAAATAAAGATACTCTTTAATATATTGTTCAGTTACCAGATCAGTCACCGGATATTTAATGATATGAGGCTGCACCTGTTCAATTTGACTAAAATATTTATTGATGCTAAAAAACCTAGGTTGAACTTTGATAGATGGAATCATTAAATAAATGGTCAAAACCAAGATTATATTTACACAAACACTTAAGCCCGTAAAAATTACAAGGAGCCTTGAGGTCCATAGATAACGTCTTTCTGGAAAAGCTTCAATGTGAACTTTAACAGGAAATGCGCCAAGTTCATCTGGGCTTTCTTTTTCTTTATATCTAAAAAGTGTGTGAAAAATATCAAACATTTAAAATTTTAACCTCAATTTTACGATTTACGATTTATTGTATACTCAATGTTGTATAATTGCAATTAAATTTTATAAAAAAACACGTGTTTAAAGGATAAACTTATGAAGAAACTTATTTACTTTTGTGCCTCGGTGATTGGACTTGTTTCATGCCAACAACAAAGGCAAACCGTTTATGAGCCTCAAGCTGCAGCTATCCCTCAGGCTTATTATGCTGATTGGGATCGGGCTGTCAGAGTGGATGTTGATATGCAAAATATGTATTTGAACGCCCCGCGTCAAATTAAAAAACCGATTGACATGTATATGGCCATGGCTCTGGCGTTAAAATACAACTATACACGTCGTATGGTATCAATGGAAGAAAGCATGATTAAAGCTGGTTCTTCAACATACTCCGAGTTGCAAGATGTTTTAAACAAGGCTGGTTATATCAATACCAACAATTCGTCAAACCTCACACCTGATTTGAAAATTGCTTGGAATATTTTGGATATGTCGAGCCTTGCTTATCAAAACCTTGATTCCAATTTAAAACAGAACTTATCTGTTGAACAAAGTCGTAAGGTTATCCATAACGTTTTGCAAGAGGCACGCCTTCTTTATTGGAAAACTTTAACAGCTCAACGCTTGCTTCCTGTCATAGATGATATGAGCGAATACATGACTTTAGAAGTTGATGAAATGAATGCTAATGCAAAAGAGCTTGCTTTGAAGGGCGAAGCTCCTTCTCAAGAGGCTTTACAAAAAAAGCGTAAATATATGGAAGCCATCAAAAATCTCACGGCTTTGAAGCGTCAGCTCGAAACGGCGCAAACGGATTTAGCTTCTCTGATGGGGCTCCATCCTTCAACCGATTTCAAACTGGTCGGAACGCAGTATGGAAACTTTGAATTACCCGAAATCAATACCAATCTAAATCAGCTTGAGTGGATGGCTTTGTCTAACCGTCCCGAGCTTCGTGCGCATGATCTGATCAGTACGGACGCTGATAAAGAGATGCTTATTGCACATTTTAATGAAACACAAGGTTCTAACTGCCGACAAGAAGTCAAGGCCTATGATAAATGTTCTAAAACGAGTACGAATTTTGCTCTTGACATGATCGAAGATGCTCGTAAAGATACGGATACGACCATAGAAAAGCTTCGCCGCGAACGCATAACACAACTCATCTTAAACCAGGTTTATGTTTCTTGGGCACAATACATGGCAGCCGAAGAAGATTATCAAATAAACATGGAAATCGCCAACACTTCTGAGAACATTGCCGAAGATCTAACGTTTACCGATGGATCCAAAAACGAAAAAAGCCAGCTTGAGGCTTCTCGCGCTATTGAAGATGAAGTTAAAGCTTTTATGAGCTATGTTGATGTTCAATCTGCTTTAGGTAATCTTTACGCGACCTTGGGTTTAGATGCTGTACCTTATTATATGTTAAATGAGAAACCATCTGATATTGCGTTTTATTTGCGTGGTGCATATGAAAAGTGGGCACAAGGCGACCTGATACCTGATAACCGCCCGTATTTAATGGAAATTCCGACAAAGCGTCCTCCGGTTAAGGTTACAGCACGTGGCAAATTAAAAGATGTCATCATTGATACTGGTGAACCGATTTTTATTGAAGTTCCTTTGAACATATTTAATTCGCTCGATTTTGATGATAATATTACTACTCGCGCAGGTCTTATTGATGATGCGCCGCTTCCAAAATGGATTGTTTATGATTCTCAAACACATTGCTTTACCGGCCGTGCTTTGCCTGGCAATGGCGGAAACTACCGTATCAAAGTTTACGGAACGGATGGAAAAGGCAATGTCGGTTATGATGACTTCAAGCTCACTGTTCGCGAGGTATATACCCCATCAGCCGAGCTCAGGGGTCTGACCGAAGGACGTCAGGCAACGGTCTTTGCCCGTCGTCCGACCAAAAAGGCAACAGATGCTTACATCAACCAAGAAACAATAGGCCGTGAGGTTGAAAAAGCACCTATAAAATAATTTTAAGAAGTATTCTGTCATAATATACAAAAGCCTCCCTAAGGGGAGGTTTCTTTATTGGTGATTCCAACGAGATTTGTCTTGGATATCTGGTTCGCCTACCGGCTCTCAAATACCCTTCGGTCACTCAGTTTGTAATTTCGCCGCGTTCGCTTTTCGCTTCTCTTGCTCATTAACAAACTTTCGCCGCTTGCGGTGAAAAAATCCATTAAAGGATTTTTTCATCCTCGCGCTCGTTCCTCGTTCAAATCTCGATAAGGAAAATTTTGGACCAATAAAAAAACCTCACATAAAGCGAGGTTTCTTTATTGGTGATTCCAACGAGATTTGAACTCGTGTTGCAGCCTTGAGAGGGCCGCGTCCTAACCACTAGACGATGGAACCGTCTCTTTTCTCAAAGTTTCTTTTTTTTAACCTATTTTATTTTATATTGCAAGTAATTTTTTAAAGGCTCCTATTTTTTAAGTGCAGCCTTTTTCCATTTTTTTAAATTTGCCAGTTTTTCGCTAACCACTCCTGTCTCTCTACCGATTTTCGCAAGCCTGTCATACATACGTTCAATTTCCTTTTCAAGATATGCTTGTTCTATTTCACCCGATAAATATTGTTTTTGTGCTTCTGTCCCGTTTTGCTGTATCTCATCAACTTCCTTACTTAATTTTTCAATACTAAGACCACTGTTTAGCTTCCTCTTAATAAAATAAGGCAATTCGTATGCTAATTGACGCGCGTTTGCGTACGCTTCTGTTCCATCACTGCATTCCTTAATTTTCATTTTAATAAGCCTAAAAGCCATTTCGAGTGTCCAACTATCATCAACCACAATAAAAGGCATACGATTCGCAAACCCCGTTATCACTAATTCTTTTAAGGTCTCTAAAATATGATAAAAGAAGTTGTTAATATTATAGATAATAAAGGGCTTGTTTTTCAAAAAACCATCTTGCATGGCGACGCAATCATAGGCAAGCTCATCAAGTGTTCCAACGCCACCCGGTGCAAAAACAACAATATCCGCCGCAAGCAGTTTTTTCTTTCTGTTTTCCAAACTGTCTTCAATCACAACTTCGCTGACTTTTTGCAAAAGCTCGTCTTTTTCATACAAATTATAATATTCTTTGGTTGTCACTCCAATAATCGGTTGCACATTCTCTAGATACTTATCTTTATTTTTTTCAAAATGGTCTATGACGCCTCGTGCCACTGCACCCATAATGCCGGAGTTTGAAAAACCATAATCAAGACAAAAGCCCATTTGAGCTATTTTTTCGCCTATCTTATAGCACTCCTTAATATATATAGGGTCGTTTCCATTTCGGTGCCCACCCGAAACACATACTCTGAGATTTTTTTTAACCTCACAATTTTGAGCCATGTTTTTGTACCTTTCTGATCAAAAGAGCCCTGCTTGCAGGGCCCTTTGTCTTTTTAGTGTTTGCCCTCATCAGGATCACGCAGGACATAACCTCTGCCCCAAACGGTTTCAATATAGTTTTTTCCGCCCGAAGCTTTCTCAAGTTTCTTTCTTAGTTTGCATATAAATACATCAATAATTTTGAGTTCCGGCTCATCCATACCTCCGTACAAATGATTCAAGAATTGATCTTTATTCAAAGTTGAACCTTTTCTCAAAGACAGGAGTTCCATAATGCCATATTCCTTACCCGTCAGATGTAACGGTTTGCCACCAACTGTCACTGTTTGCGTATCTAAATTTACAACGACATCACCCGTTTCAATGACAGATGTCGGGTGACTTTGTGAACGTCTCACAACAGCACGGATACGCGCCAAAAGCTCAGCTCTGTCAAATGGTTTTGTTAGGTAATCATCAGCACCAAAACCTAAGCCTTTAACTTTTTTATCCGGCTCAGATAAACCGGACAATATTAAAACTGGTGTCTTTACCTTCGCATTTCTGAGGCTTCTTAAAACCTCATATCCGTTCATATCCGGCAACATTAAATCTAAAATAATGATATCATAGTCATAAACTTTACCAATCTCGAGCCCATCTTCGCCTAAATCGGTTGAATAAACGACCATACCTTCTTTTTTAAGCATCATTTCGATACTTTGTGATACGGCGTGATCATCTTCTACAAGTAACACTCTCATCTTTTTTACCTTTCAATTAAATACATCGATACGAGTACTATAATGCCATAATTTTCATTTGTTAACAAATAATCTTAAAGCTGTTAATAATTGTTAACAATTACTCTTGAAATACCTGATACATATTGTATATTAATGATATCTTCTCGTTATTAAAAAAGGAATTTAACATGTTCAAACTTATTTCTCTACCATTTGAAAAAAACGCTTTAAAGCCTTATATGTCTGAAGAAACGCTCACTTTTCACCATGACAAACATCATCAAGCTTATGTTGACAACCTCAATAAATTAATAGCAGGAACAAAATTTGAAGATATGTCTTTGGAAGAAATTATTAAACAAACGGCAGAAGATATTGAATGGCAAAGTATATTCAACAATGCAGCTCAGGTGTTTAATCATAATTTTTTCTGGAAATGCTTATCTATTAATGGAACTAAGCGCCCCAAAGCTGATCTTTTAGAAAAAATAGAACAAAGATTCGGCTCTTATGAAAATTTCGAACAGGAATTTAAACAAGCTTCTATTTCCCAATTCGGTAGCGGTTGGGTATGGCTTACGGAGGATCACAAAGGCAACTTAAACATCTTAAAAACTTCTAATGCTGATAATCCTATTGCACACAGACTGACACCTTTAATGACGATTGATGTTTGGGAACACGCTTATTATCTTGATTATCAAAACAGACGCGCTGATTTTGTTGATGCCTTTTTAACCCATCTTATTAATTGGTCATAGTTTTTTACTTTTGCTTCCTTTCGAGGCAGCATTTAAAATCCTTTTTTCTTCTTTTCTCATTTTATCCTTGCATTTTATAGCAAACGGCTTTAATAATAGGAAAAATTTTGACAATATGAGGAAAAAAATGAACGAATATCGCACACACACCTGCGGCGAACTCCGCGGCACTGATGTCGGCAAAAAGGTTTTGCTTGCCGGTTGGATACATCGCAAACGCAACTTAGGTAATCTTTGCTTTGTTGATCTGCGAGATCATTACGGTATTACTCAATGTGTATTTGATTCCTCGTCAAATTTGTTTGAACAAATTCAAAACCTTCGTATTGAAAGTGTTATCGGCGTTGAAGGGGAAGTTATTGCTCGCGAAAGCATCAACAAAAATATGCCGACTGGCGATATTGAGATAAAGGTCACGAAACTTATCGTTCACAGTCAGGCCGATATTCTTCCTTTTCAAGTGTCGTTCGTGGATGATGCTTCCGAAGAGCTCCGCTTAAAATATCGTTTTTTGGATTTGCGCCGAGAAAAGCTTCACCAAAACATGATTTTACGTTCAAAGGTCATCAAAAAGATGCGTGAATTGATGACAGAACAAGGTTTTATCGAGTATCAAACACCAATTTTAACAGCCTCTTCACCGGAAGGAGCACGTGACTTTTTGGTGCCTTCACGTATTAACCCCGGAAAGTTTTATGCTCTACCGCAAGCCCCGCAGCAGTTTAAACAACTTTTGATGGTTTCAGGCTTTGATAAATATTTCCAAATTGCACCTTGTTTCAGAGATGAAGACCCGCGTGCGGACAGATCACCGGGTGAGTTTTATCAACTTGATGTGGAAATGAGTTTTGCAACTCAAGAAGATGTTTTTGCAGTGCTTGAGAAAACTTTAAGCGGTGTTTTTACAGAGTTTTCAAATGGTAAAAGTGTTGACCAACCGCCGTACAGAAGAATTCCTTATCGTGAGTCTATGATAAAATACGGTTCGGATAAACCTGATCTGCGCAATCCCCTTGAAATTATGGATGCCACCGCATTTTTCCATTCTTCCGGCTTTGCTATTTATGACAGCAAAGTAGAAGCTGGCGAACAGGTTCGCGGCATTGTCGTTAAAGGTATTGCCGACAAACCGCGTTCGTTTTTCGATAAACTTGATGCGTACGCTAAAGAAGCTGATATGGGCGGTATGGCTTATATTGCCTTGTCTTCTGGCGGTGCTAAGGGTATTGCAAAAGTGTTGAGCGAAGAAAAACTGACCGAAGCAAAGAAATTTTTTGCGCTTGGTGAAGGTGATGCCGTCTTGTTGATGGTTGGTCCGACAGATAAATTGAACAAATTTGCCGGTCAAACCAGAACAAAACTCGGTCAAGAGCTTGACCTTATTGAAAAAGATGCTTTTAGATTTTGCTGGATTATCGATTTTCCGTTTTATGAAAAAAATGAGGAAACCGGCGCCATTGAGTTTTCGCACAATCCGTTTTCAATGCCTCAAGGCGGTATGGATGCTCTCCTTAATAAAAATCCTCTTGATATTTTGGCTTATCAGTATGATATTGTCTGCAACGGTATTGAGCTTTCTTCCGGTGCGGTTAGGAATCATGAACCTGAAATCATGTATAAAGCCTTTGAAATTGCGGGCTACGACAGAAATATTGTCAATGGCAAGTTCGGTGGTATGATTAGTGCTTTCCATTATGGTGCTCCGCCACACGCAGGCTGTGCTCCTGGGGTTGACCGTATTGTGATGTTGCTTGCCGATGAACCGAACATCAGAGAGGTTATTTTATTCCCCTTAAACGGTAAGGCACAAGATCTTTTGATGCAGGCACCAAATACTGTAACTGAAGAGCAACTGAAAGATCTTCACATTAAACTTGATTTAAGTGAAAAATAAACTAAGTATCTTTATAATGTTTTTTGTCAAAAATTCTTGACGAGTGAATTTGTTTGTGCTATATTCTCTTTACGACTAAATAATTAGTTAGATATTTTTGTTAAACCAACAGAGGGAACGGGACGTGCCATAGGACACCCCCTCTTTAAACAAACCCAGAACAGAAATGAACAATGAAGAAACAATCACAGCCTTAAAAATGTATCGCTCAGGTTGGGCAAATGATATCCGTGAGAATTGGGGATTTTCTCCCGAAGCAAACGTGATTACGTTGACCCTCTATGAAATTTCAGGATGTATTGTTCTTGCCCTCGAGCAGCTTCACAAGCACGGACGTTGTAGAGATAAGATGGCTATGGTCCTCCTGAAGAAAAAGCTTGAAAAGCTAGTCAAATCGAAGATTTTCGACGACTTTGATCTCTTAGGAGAGATTCATGCCTGCGGTGTTGTCACGAGTGGCACAAAACACCATATTCGCGTAATGTTTGAAGCCCTCGAGCAGCTCACTGCCTAAACAGAAAGCACCGAATGTTGATTTCGGTGCTTTTCTTTTTTTTAACTTTTTTGTGTAATATTCTTTCCATGATAAACACATTAAAAGCATATAATGAGTTATATAGTTGCCATTATTCTTGCGGCAACAAATCGTCTGCGCAGATTTTTTTATTTAACAACCGCCGTTCAAAACTCATTTTAACGGCACCTCATGCAACCAAAAGCTTTGCTGGCAAAAAAGAAAAGAAAGCAGATTTATATACCGGTGCTTTGGTTCAACACACGGGGGAGATTACTCAAACATCAACACTCATTCGCCAAAAATTTACCCCCTACCGTACCCTTATTTCAGATTACATCGCACAGAATGATCTTCAAAATCATTATTTTCTGGATATTCACGGCTTTAATAAAAATGTTCCCTACGATATCTGTTTGGGAACTGCCTATTTTCCGGAAAAAGACTATCCGTTTTTAAGTCAAATCATTCAAATTGCTTCAAAATACAAGCTTAAAAGCATTGTCAATCATCCTTCATATACCGGAAGAATCGGGCTGACAGGGCGCTATCAAAAGATTTTTAATAAAACAAATGTTATACAAATTGAGCTTAAACAATATTTGCGCAATTTTTATGACAACCCCGACGTCGTCCAACACATAACAATTCCTTTTTTGAGCGAACTTTGTCACCTTTATAAATAGCACAGCTTTGCGTTTGGGCTTTTATCGAAAAATTATTTTTAATCGTATTCTCGGCTTCCACCGACGCGAATAAGGCAAGGAAGTTTTGGTATCACTGGGTAAGGGTGTTCATCTTTAATATTTCGAAGCCTGTCAATAAAATCTTCCTGATACTTTTCTTTAATATTCAGCGCAGATAATTGTACTTTCCAAATGAGAGAGAGTTGATCCATGTTCTTGCCAACATATCCTCCCATATCGTTAAGACCGTTACGTTCGCAAGCTGAAATAACCTCATCTAGAATTTCTGTTCTCAGACCAATCAATGTAGGATCTTTTGAATGTTCCTTTTCGTATCTTAAGACACCTGGAATAACCCCATGTGCCAAGAACAGAGGTGTGTTATAACCCTTCGTATGTTTCATGTTTATACCTGGATGCTCATATATGAAGGGTTGTACATCAATCACACTGAAATCATTATCTACAGTTGACAATAATATATTCCCCAAGCATGTACACCATCCTCCATGATACACATCAAGACTGTGTCTTTTCGAAGAAAGGAATTGTGCGTTATCGACAAGACCATTCCAAGCATTTCTTGGCATATTTAATACAGCTTCCGATGATACACGGCTTTTTAAAAGGGCTTCATCCTTTGCCAGAGTTTTATCTTTGTTTTCTAACGAATAACCAGCTGCATAGCGATTTATGGTTAAATCAGCTTTTGTTTTATCCCACTGATCATTAGTCCCTAAAAAAGCAACAACTTGTCCAAAATTGCGCCCTTCAAAAATGTCCTCCTGAAGCATAAAATCTTCTGACAGGATTCTTTGCATTAATGATCTGCGATCTGTAATGTTTTTACTCACACGCACGGTAAATTTTGGATTCATATGTACTTTGTAAACTATAGCCTCATCACCTTCGCCCAAAGGTGTTTCACCAAGGGCGTGTAATATCTGCGCCTTCGCTGGTAACACTATTTCCGTCATTTGTTTTCTCCAAATTTTGATTCATTATATACCAAAAATTTTTATTGTCAAGTTTTGTCTAAAAATACCGCTTTGAGTACAATGGTTTTATAATATGACGCGCTTTTGCATTAATGTTGTCGGAGAGGTGAGGAACAATTGCAAGTATAATTTTCTTGCTTATTAGAAGAAAATCTGCTATTATTACTATAGTTTTAACGATCAGGAGCATTCATCATGGGTATGAAACAATTACGTCTTAAAATCAGAGACTTAAAAAATAAAATATTAGGCAAAGACAAGGTTATTGAGGAATACAAAGCAAAGACCTATGAAATTGCAAACTTATCTGACAAAGAAAAAGACCCTGAAGTCAAAAAAAAGTTGCTAGAATTATACCAAAAAGTGACAGATGAAAAATGGTATAAAGACGACGACGGCGTATTTGGTTCCTCTTCTTATGATCAGTATAAAGGCAGCAAAAAAACAACTCGCTCCAAAATAGAGTTAGCTGAATTGGGTTTAAAACAGATTATGAAAAACCAAAAAGAAAAAAATAAATAAACTCTTACTAAAAAAGCACAGAACAGTTTGCTCGTATGTGCGCACATTTCATGCTGCGCATCTTTCGCTATCGCTCAAGACTTCGGATGCTTTTAAAGCACCTCGTCAATCTTGCACCGAATTCTTCCGGCACTACGATTCCGGAGTGAAAATTATGATGATTATAAGCAGTTGGAGTATAAACTGGAGTTACTTTTAGAACAGTAAAATTATCCTTCATTTTGAGATGTTTCTCGTTTTAGTGCCGCCACATCTAAAGTTGTTTGTTTTACTGCCTTGTGTGTTTGATAAGCTCTTATACCTCTGAGTTCATCAATTGTTTTTACCTCTGAAGTTGGAGTAGAATATGGCAATCGCTTACGTATGTTTTCAATTTGTTGTTGCATTTCAAAACTGGTAGCGACTTGCATGAAAAAATCATCATCCATTTTTTTACCCTGTTTCATATATTCCTGAAATACAGGATAAAGACTCTTTGCTAACGCGTTTGCTCCTTCAAAACCATGATAAAATACATCAAAATTCTCTTTTGGTTTATATTTTGTATTAACAACCATACTTGAACATGCTGCGATAGCTTCGTCAACCGCTAATATTGCAGAACGCCCATTTGGGTCAGGATTGTTGCTAAAGTACTTGTCTAAAACAGATAAAAGTTTGTGAGCTCCTTTTCCTTGATTGTTTTTCAAATCCTGTTTTATTTTTGAGTGTCCAAATAAAACGTGTGTAGCTTCGTGCAAAGGGGTAGAAACTTTTCTCTCTGGTAAAAATGAATTCTCGATATATTTTTCATTATCTTTTTTTTCGGTATCGTAAAAAATCATAAAGCCATTACCTATTGCACACCCATCTATTTCTTTTTTAGGAACTGGTGCCAGAATTCCATAACATTTGACATTTTTATCAACATCAAAAAAATCATATAATTTTGCCAAATCTTTGGAATATCCTCTTTGATCATCTGTTTGGGTATTTTCTATAACTCGTTTATACTGAGTTATAGGCTCTATATGTCGTTGATAGAAAGAGGAATACTTTTGCATTTCTTCAATACTATCATAGCAAAATTTCTCTACCTTATCAGGTCTATCGGAAAGTTTTTCCTTTATAAAAGCATTAAACTCATCAATATTATTTATATCCCCGATACATATGCTATTTTGTAATTTTTTTACACAATCAAAAAAAGCGCTGTCTTGTTCATTCGTCATAAGCGCATTAAACCTATTATTACTAAACATATAGGCATAAAAACCAGATATTTCTGTAGAAACAAATTCAATATTCATAGCACAGTTCTCCATTAACCCTTGTTAGTATGTCACAATTTTAGATATTTGTCTATAATAAAAGTCCGATAATTGATGAAAAAATACTGTTTTCGGGGACAAAACTATCGGACTTTATGGGATTCAACCCTAACAAATGCAAAAGGCACCTCAAAAGGTGCCTTTATAAAAATGGTGCCGCTGAAAAGAAGGACACCTTCGCTTTACTTCGGTGTCATCTTACCCGCCTCGCAATAATTTGCTCGGCGATGTCGATTCCGGACTTTCGGATTGCTCTGCAATCTTCGAAAGTCCTTTTTCTCTCATTGATACCAATGCAAAGGGACACTAAAAAGTGCCCCTTTGCATTGGTGCCGCTGAAAAGAATCGGACTTTCGACCCCACCCTTACCAAGGGTGTGCTCTACCACTGAGCTACAACGGCATAACTTATTTTAAATCGTCATCCCTCGCTGAGTAAAGCGAATGCGTCAAGGGATCTCCTGATTCTTTATCATACTCCCCTGAACGCACTGACTGGAGCTCACCATACATAACGCTTTACAAAAAATCAAGTAAAATTTTCCTTTTAGTGCAAATATTTTTGTACATCTTCTTTTACAAACTCAATGTTTTGGAAAAATATTTCACCTTCAAAATGATTTGAAATATTTAGATAAATCGGCGGACATATATTTTCTTTGCAGAGTGATCTTTTTAGCTCTTCCATTAATTCCTGACTTACATAAAATTTTTTAGGAAATTTCATCATCACTACGTCGGGCTTTGCCTCTTTGGCATATTTCAAAAATTGATAAATATTATCCGTTTGAAAGCAATCAAACCCCATATTTTCACCTAAAACTCTATATTGCTTTTCTTTTTTATTTGAAAAAATCATCATCAAAGCCATATTTTCCTCCTTAAAATATAGCTTCAAATATAATCTGAAATTCAAGATTTTTAAGCGTTCTGCTTCATATAAGCTTCAAGCGTGTTTTCCAAAAGCATCGCAATTGTCATCGGCCCGACCCCGCCTGGCACAGGTGTAATATAGGACGCTACTTCTTTTGCCTCTTCAAAATCCACATCACCGCAAAGTTTACCGTTTTCATCACGTGAAATACCGACATCTATCACGACAGCTCCCGATTTTAACCAATCGGCTTTCACCATTTTGCCGCATCCCGTGGCCGAAACTATAATATCAGCTTTTTGACATAAACTTCTCAAATCTTTCGTATGCGAATGTGTAATTGTCACAGTACAATTTTCATTTAAAAGCAACATTGCCATCGGTTTACCAACAATCACTGAACGACCAATAACCAGTGCATTTAAGCCTCCTAACTCAATTCCGGTTTGTTTAATCAATTTCAAACACCCTTTCGGCGTCGCGGCAACAGTTCCCTCTGTACTACCATTTTGTAACAACCCGATATTGTAAGGATGAAATCCGTCAACATCCTTGATTGGCAAAACACGGTTTAAAAGCTCCGTTGCATTTAAATGTGCCGGCAGTGGTAATTGTAACAAAATACCATTGATGCTTTTATCTTTATTTAAACTGTCAATCAAAGCTTCTATTTCTTTTTGTGCAACATTTTCTTCAAACTTTAAAAGCTTTGTTTCAATTCCTACTTCGGCAGCTGCTTTTTGTTTGTTTCTGACATATATCTCACTCGGCCCGTCATGACCAATCAAAATAACAGCCAGCACCGGCTTTCTCTTCAAAGCATTTATTTTTTGCTTCAAATCTTCTCTTATTTTCAGGGCTATTTCTTTTCCGTTTATGATGTGTGCGCTCATTTATGAAGCCTTTCCAATTTTTCCTCTATATCTCTTGCCGTGTTAATCCTTATTTTCTTATAGCGATCAGTCTGTCCACTGATGACTTCAAATGAAGATTTTGCAATATCCAGCATTTCTGATAAAAAGTCAAGCAGTTCTTTGTTGGCTTTTCCTTTTTCAGGTACAGAAACAATATTGATTTTTAAATATTCTTCCCCTTTGGCGTCAACCATAACCCCAGAAACCTTAATCAAAGAAGAGTTAGGTGTTAACCTAACTCTTAAGATATAACCATTTTCTTTTTTTTGAAAAAAAGACACTTTATAAAACAGCCTCGCTTAAAGCATTCAAAAGTTGCCCGATAAAATAGAGGATGAGCAATAAAATAAACGGGGAAGCATCAAAATCTGCAAACGGCGGAATTTTAGATCTGATTTTACGATAAATAGGTTCTGTCAGTTTCTTTAAAATTTCAACAAATTTTTCTGCATATTTGTTGTTTACGCTGATAATTTTAAAATGCAACAACCAATAAATTGCTATTTCGACGACAACAATCTTAAAGTATATATCTAAAACCAACGCAAGTGTTTTAAACAACGGTATTAACAACACACCCATATTTAGTCTCCTTTAAAAAATAAATCACTTTTAATCAAGTTTAGTTTCACTTTACATTGATTTTTTTCTATCGTCCAGTTAATTCTGCATTTTGCTCAGAATTTTGTGTATTACCATTTTCATCTTCTTTTTTTGTAAAATTATTATACCATTCATCTTGCCTTTTAAGGTCGTCTAACATATCATTCACAATTGGCGTGTAATGATCATAATCTTCCTCTAAATCTTCATCATTGTCATGGCTGATGCCAAGTTGTACTTTTTGTTCATAAGGCATATCGTAGCCAAATGGTAGTTTCTGCAAATTTTTAAAATATTTATAATATGGTATGGCAGCATCATATTCTGAGCGTGTTGTTTCAACATCAGCACTGCTTTTTGTTAAAAATTTAATTGCCGTGCGCATTTCTCTTAATCTCTGGAGTTTATAACGCGTAAATTTCACACGCTCCATACCTTCTTTGGAACGACTACTTTCATAAAGCCCTAAACAAACCATTAAATCGGCTTCCCTTTGGTCCGTTAATTCTAAGAATTTTTCCCGTTCCAAAGCATCTTCTTTTGTCACAAATCCATCATTTAGATGATTAAGAATTAATGTCGTTTCAGAAAGCCAGCTAAAATATTCTGCGACCGGATCAATACCACCGTTAATGAGCTCAATCGTATTTGCATGTTGCACATTAATATCCGCCGCTGGTTTTTCAAGAATATTTGCCGTTATAAAGCGCAAGTCTTTAGCTGAGAGTCTGCGTTTTTCATCGATTTCTATCATTCTTCTGTCCGGTGCCAGCAAAATTTCCCTGACGGCCGTTTTGAGCTTTTGTCCTTTTAAATCAGGATATTGCCTTTGAACAGCTTCACTCAAAATTTCAATTGATGTTTGTGCTTTTTGTTCTGCCATTTAATTTTCCTCAAATATAATTTTTCCTTCTTCCTCCCAAACAAGCCTGTCAATTACCCAACTGCTTATTTGTTCAATTTTTTTCATTTCGATTCCAAGTGCTTGCCCGACTCGTCCAACAAATAAAATTTCATTGTCCCCCAAATCGTTATCACTATGTCCCAATCTGAGAAGCTCTTTAATAACTTCCAGGGCAACGCGACGCGTTTTAACACATCTAATCTCTGTTAGTAAAGCTGTCTCCGTTGTCGGCTCAAAAATCCTTTTAACATCTTCCACTTTGTATTTTATTGCCATTTTTTTGATATATTTCACTTCATTTGGGTCAACCCTACCATCAATTTTAGAGGCGAACAGGAGCGTCTTTAAGAATGCGATTTTTTGTTCTTCGCTTAAATTTTTCATGATATCTCTATTTAAGATATTCTCCAATGAGGCCATGTTTTTTTCTCCCAAATTGTCTTTTACTTTTTTTAACGCATTTTGCTTAAATTTTCTTTAATATATCTTTCAACATATTCTCTTCTTATTTTCAAAGATATCTTGAAAAAAAATATTTTCTGTGTTAGTGTGGGTTGTTGTTTTAATAACTTTCTAAAAAGAGATGACAGAACAAAAACGAAAATTGGGCATCATCGCCGGCGGCGGGGTTTTACCAAATAAACTTATTTGCTATTGCAAAAACCACAAAATTCCTTTTTATGTTTTAGCTATTTCAGGTAACGCAGATAAGGCTTATTTTAATGATACCGTTCCCCATACCTTCATTCGTATTGGACAAGCGGGCACGGGCTTTCAAATATTTAAACGTGAAAACATTAACGATGTTGTTATGATTGGAACCATCCATCGTCCAGCTTTTTCCGATTTGGTTCCGGATTTGCGTACTGCTGCTTTTTTTACTAAAATCGGCCTTAAAGCTTTAGGAGATGATGGTATTTTACGCGCCGTCATCAAAGAAATAGAAAATGAAAAATGGCGTGTTGTCGGTATTCATGAAATCATGCCTGATATTCTTTTAAGAACAGGAACATTAACCAAAGCTAAACCTGACAAGCAAGCGCTTGCTGATATTGCACGTGGAGTTGAAGTTGCTCTTGGTTTAGGCAAGCTTGATGTCGGTCAAAGTGTTGTTGTTCAGCAAGGTCTTGTTTTGGGTCTTGAAGGTATTGAGGGTACCGACGAGCTGATTAAACGTTGTTCTTTATATAAAAGAAAAGGTGCCGGCGGTGTTCTTGTTAAGCTCAGAAAACCGCAGCAGGATATGCGTATCGATTTACCTACGATTGGTACAACCACTATTGAAAATGCTCATAATTCCGGCCTAAAAGGTCTTGCCATCCATGCCGGAAATGCTCTTATTGTTGATGAACAAGAAGTTATTAAACTTGCCAATAAGTACAAGATGTTTTTAATCGGCATTGATCCGTCGGAGTATATATAAATGAAGATCTATCTCATTGCCGGTGAACCATCGGGGGACTTGCTTGGCTCAAGGCTCATGCGTGCGGTATTGGCTAAAAGACCTGATACTGAGTTTTTTGGTGTTGGCGGCGAAACAATGGAAAATGAAGGCTTGGAATCTCTTTTTGACATTTCAGAACTTGCCGTTATGGGTATTTTTGAAGTTATTCCGAGCATCCCACGCATTTTAGGTCGAATCAGACAGACTATCGCCGATATAGAGCATATCAAACCAGATGTTGTCATTACAATTGACAGTTGGAGTTTTTCTGCACGTATTCACAAAGCTCTTCGAAAAAGAAGGCTCAACATTCCCCAGGTTCATTATGTTGCTCCACAGGTATGGGCATGGAAGAAAAAACGAGCCTATACCATGCATAAATATATTGATCACCTCCTAACGCTTTTTCCTTATGAACCGAAATATTTTACGCCTCATAAACTCCCAACCGATTTTGTCGGTCATCCTGTTATTGAAAGCGGTATTATTTATGGCAACAAAACTGATTTTAAGAATCGCTTTAACATCTCTGAAGCAAAAAAAATCATAGCCCTTTTGCCCGGATCGCGTAAAAATGAAGTTGTCCGACTACTTCCTGTTTTTTTAAATGCCGCTCAAAAAATTTATCAGAAGAATCCTAATTACGTTTTTGTTATCCCAACTGTTCGAACAGTTGAAGATGAAGTCAGAAACATAATTCAAAACACCGATCTACCTCTTATTACTGTTACGTCTGAAAATGATAGACATGATGCTTTTAAGGCTTCCGAATTTGCTATAGCAGCTTCAGGAACAGTTGCTTTAGAACTTGCTATTATTAATATTCCACACATTATCGCTTATCGTGTTTCTCCATTAACGGCCTTTTTTGTACGTCATTTTTTAAAAATTCAATTTGTCAACTTGAGCAATATTTTACTCGGCCGTGAAATTGTGCCGGAACTTTTGCAAGAAAATTGCACAGAAGATAAAATTTTATATTACTTCGATAAGTTTTTGAAAAAGGACGACTTATATGAAAGGCAAATGACGGGCTTTAAGAAAGTTCAGGAAATTCTGGGGTTAGAGGAACAGACTCCCAGCGCAATTGCGGCGGATATCATTTTTAGGATTATCCAAAAGAAACATTGATGTACTTGAACGATCTTACAAATCATTTTATTCTCGAACGTGAACGTCTTGTTTTATGGGTTCCTGTCTTGTTCGGGGGCGGCATATGTCTTTATTTTTCTCTTCCGATCGAACCTTTAATCTTTCCCGTTCTTTTTGTTTTTGCCATCTTATCTTTGACTTTGTTTTGCTTTCGACATCGACCAATATTCTTTGTCTTTCTTTCCTTTTGGATTATTGTCGCCGGTTTTTTAGATATTCAAATTCAGACAAAAATCCAATCATATAAACTTAGTTTTATCCCGCAAGAGCAAACGACATATCTTAAAGGCCGCATTTTCAAGACAGACTTCTCTTCAAAAGGTAAAACTCGATTATGGCTTAAAGATGTATCTGATTTTGAAAATGCACGCAAAGGTATTTATAGAATCACACTTAACACGAAGGCGGCTTTTCAAACTGGCGATTGTGTTGAAACAGTTGCCACCTTTTCGAAGCCCTCACCTCCTCTTATCGTTCATGGTTTTGATTTTGAGCGCCATGCTTTTTACCAAGGTGTATCTGCCATCGGTTACACCGAAAGTGGTGTTTATCAAGCAGAATGTCAGATATCCTCTTCACCTTTGGCGAAATTTCATATATTCTTAAACACTCTTCGTACCAACATCACAAATCGTATCTTTAAGAGACTTAAAGGTAAAAGTGCAACCATTGCAAGTGTTTTGTTAGTCGGCAATAAAAATTTAATTTCGGATAAACTTTATGAACAATATCGCAATGCTGGTCTTGCCCATTTTCTTTCTATTTCAGGTCTTCATATGGGGTTTGTTACTGTTTTTGCCTTTTTCTTTGTTCGTTTGCTCATGGCACTTATTCCTTATTTAACGCTTCATTATTCTTCTAAAAAAGTAGCTTCCGTTTTTGCAATCTTTTTTAGTTTTATTTACCTTATGCTTTCAGGAGCAAATGTTCCGGCTGTGCGTGCTTTTCTTATGTCCTCATTCGTTCTTACCGGCGTATTACTTGATCGTGAGGCCATTTCCATGCGTATGCTTTGTATGACCACTCTTGTTGTCTTGATTTGTGAACCTTACATAATTTTATCTGCCTCTTTCAAGCTTTCTTTTGCGGCTGTTCTTGGCCTTATATCTTTTTATGAAATTTATAGTAAGCACCTGTATGCTAAAAGCTGTTCCATTACTTTAAAAGTTGTTTGTTATTTTATTGCCATTTTCTTTACCACATTGATTGCAACACTATCAACCCTTCCTTTTTCGCTTTATCATTTTGGAACGCTTGCCCCTTATACCATTATAGGCAATCTTCTTGCTACTCCACTTGTTGCTTTTATCATTATGCCTTCCGTTTTTCTAAGTCTGCTCTTTTTGCCTTTTTCTTCTTATCCTTTGCAATTCGCCGGTTTTGGCCTGAACCTGCTAAACCACCTCACAAGTTTCATTTCTTCTCTTCCTTTTTCAAGTGTGCATTTACCTCAAATACCTCTTTTTTGTCTTTTATTCATCACTTTCGGTCTCCTTTGGCTTTGCCTGTGGCAAAGGAGGTGGCGTTTGTACGGTTTGCTTTTTATTATTGTCGGATTTGCTTTTTGTTTTACATATCAAAGCCCTGATATTCTTTATTCTTCAAACGGCAAAACTGTGGGTATTAAAACGGCTCAAAACGAACTTTTAATCTTTTCAAAAAAGAAGAACAATTTTTTAAATGAAATTTGGTCACAAAACCATAAATCGACTGCCCTATATAAAAAGCTTCAAAGTGTTGAAGATATCGGCTTAAAATGTGATGAAACAAAATGCACATACAAAAACATTTTTGAGTTTGATTTAGACGGAAATTTAACTTTCAACGGGCAGTTTCTTGATCCTAAAGAAGATTTAGGCGGTGCTATATATCTTAAAGACACCCAAAAACTTCTGAGTATCCGTCAAACCATCGGCAACAGAATTTGGAACAAATAAAAGTCTCTGACTCTCAGAGACTTTTATTTATGCTATTCATTTCCTCTGCTCTTATTCATCACTTGATTAAGGTCAATGGTGGACTGAGCAAAGTCTTTGTCTGTTGCAGCTTTCCTGTCAAACCACTTTATTTATCTTCGAACGTGTAGAGCTCTTTAACCGAAACCGTTTTTTCAGTTATTTGAACCTTACTTAAAATATGCTCGACGATTTTTTCTTCCATAACAGGTGCCTTCAAGGCTTCAACGGCATTTTTATTTTTGAGGTAGAAATCAAAAACAGCCTTTTCCTGCCCAGGATATTTACGTGCTTCTGACATGATTGCCTTATTAATATCATCCGGTGCGATTTGGATTTTTTCCTGTACGCCGACTTCAGATAAAATCAAACCTAACTTCACGCGTCGCTCAGCAATACCTTTATACTCTTTTAAGAGATCCTTTTCATCCTTTGATTTCTCATATTCGTCAAGTTCATTATGTTCTTTAGCATGTTCATATTGCTTAACAATACCGTCATATTCCGCATCAACCAACTTTGCCGGTACTTCAAATTTATATTCCTTGTCTAAAACATCTAAAAGTGCGCGTTTTAATTTCATCTTTGAAGCGTTTTCATAATCTTCTTTGATACGGGCCGCTACTTTTTCCTTTAAGGATGCTAAATCTTTTTCACCTAAGCTCACAGCAAATTCATCATTGATTTCTATCTTTTTCAAAACCTTTAATTCTTTAATCGTGGTCGCAAAAACAGCATCTTTACCAGCCAGATCTTTTGCGTGATAATCTTTTGGAAATGTTACCCTAACATCTACTTTGTCACCTTTTTTCTTGCCTTCAAGTTGGTCTTCGAAACCTGGAATGAAAGAATGAGAGCCAAGTTCTAAAGGATAATCCGTTCCCTTACCACCTTTAAACTCAACGCCGTCGATCGAACCTGTAAAATCAATCACGATGATATCGCCTTTTTGGCTTGGACGATCTTCTGTCACCGTTTCTGTTTCGCGACGGCTTTGAGCCACATACTCCAAAGACTTGTTAATTTCGTCTTCCGGCACCTCGGCTGTTAATTTTTCAAGTTTTATTTTAGAAAAATCACCAAGTTTAATCTCTGGCAATGTTTCAACTTCCATTGTCAATTCAATGTCCTTGCCATCTTCAAATTTGCCTAATTTAATTTCAGGTTCCATCGCTACACGCAAATTATTCTCTTTAATGACATCGCTGACAGCTTTCTGAACGACAAAATCCAAAGTTTCACCCAACACGTTTGCACGATACTTTTGTTGTAGCATAGCCATCGGTGCCTTCCCCGGTCTAAAACCCGGTAATTTGGCATTTTTTGCCAAACGATTAATCCGTTCTTGCACTTCTTTTTCAAAATCAGCTGCTTCAATCACAACCTGATATTTTTTTGTTAAACCTTTTGATTTTTCTTCCAATGCTTTCATATTGTTCTCTTTTTATAAAATGGTGCGGACGGAGGGACTTGAACCCGCACGCCTTTCGGCACCAGATCCTAAGTCTGGCGCGTCTGCCAATTTCGCCACGTCCGCGGTTAAAACTTTATTGACTGGGGCAGATCATAGTTAAAAAAAATCTTAAAATCAAGAAAATAATAAAAACTGTTGCATATTTTATTTTGTTTTTGTAATATGCCGCAAAATTTAACACAAAAAGAGACGAAAATGCCTGAAAACAAAATAAATCCACGCAAAACATTTGCCATTATTTCACACCCTGATGCCGGCAAAACAACCTTAACCGAAAAACTTCTTCTTTTCGGCGGTGCTATTAATGCGGCCGGTGCCGTTAAAGCAAGGGGTGAGAATCGCCGAGCACACTCTGACTGGATGAAAGTTGAACAAGAACGCGGAATTTCTGTTGCTTCATCGGTGATGACTTTTGATTATAAAGGTATCACTTTTAACTTGCTTGACACACCTGGTCACGAAGACTTTTCGGAGGACACATATCGTGTTTTAACAGCTGTTGACTCGGCTGTTATGGTCTTAGATTCCGCAAAAGGTATTGAATCTCAAACTAAAAAACTCTTTGAGGTTTGTCGCTTGCGCAACATTCCGATTTTGACCTTTATCAACAAGCTTGACCGTGAAGGTTTAGATCCGTTCGTTTTATTAGATGACATTGAAAAAACCTTAGCCCTTGATGTGACCCCGTTGAGTTGGCCGATTGGTTCAGGCAAAGACTTTTTAGGCTGTTATGACATTTTGGGTGACCAGCTTATTTTGATGAATAAAACGGGTGACAAATCGAAAATAAACGCCGTCATTGAAACCTGCCAAGGCCTAACGGATGAAAAACTTGATAAACTTCTTCCCGCACATGCTGTCAAAAAACTCCGCGAAGATGTCGAAATGGTTAAAGAACTTTGCCCCGCTTTTGATAAAGACCTTTACCTTGCCGGTGCCTTAACCCCCGTTTTCTTTGGCTCTGCCATCAACAATTTCGGCGTGAAAGAAATTTTAGAAGGCTTGGTGCAGATTGCTCCAACCCCACGTCCTCAAAAAGCTTTAGAGCGTGAAGTGACAGCAGATGAAAATAAAGTTACCGGTTTTGTTTTTAAGATTCAGGCGAATATGGATCCGAAACATCGGGACCGAATCGCTTTTATGCGCCTTTGTTCCGGCCATTTTAAGCGTGGCATGGGCTTAAAACAAGTCCGTACAGGAAAAGAAATTAAAGTACCGACACCTGTTATGTTTTTAGCCCAAGAACGCGAACTTGCCGAAGATGCTTACGCTGGCGATATTATCGGCATTCCAAATCACGGTGTTTTAAAAATCGGCGATACGCTTACTGAAGGTGAAAACATTCATTTTACGGGTATTCCCTCCTTTGCGCCCGAACTTCTGAAATCCGTCCGAGCAACCGATCCGTTAAAATCAAAACACCTTGCAAATGCTTTGTTGCAAATTGCTGAAGAAGGCGGTGCAAGCATTTTTAAACCTTCTGTCGGTTCTGAATGGGTGGTCGGTGTTGTAGGCAACCTGCAGTTTGAAGTAATGGCAGATAGAATCCGCACCGAGTTTAACATTCCGGTTATTTTTGAGCCGACACAATATTTTACAGCACGTTGGATCGCCTCAAATGATAAAGTTCAGCTGCAAAAGTTTTTGGATGCAAATAAACTCAATATCGCAACAGATTATAACGGCGATAACGTGTTTTTGGCACGCAACGCTTGGCATTTAAACAAAACAGCCGAAGATTTTCCTGCGGTTCAATTCCTCAAGACCAAAGAGCAATCTGTTTAATTGTGTTGCATAAAACCTGTGAAGAGCTTCAAAAAATTTGATGACAAGGCTCTTAAAATTTGTATGATGAGTTCATCAACAATAAAGGAAAAAAGCATGCAACCTTTATACAAACGTGTTTTAATTAAACTCTCAGGCGAAGGCTTGATGGGTGATAAGGCTTTCGGTATGTCGCCGAATGTTTTAAAAAAAATCGCCGCGGATGTCAAAAAAGTTTATGATTTAGGCGTTGAAATTTGCATTGTTGTCGGCGGAGGCAATATCTTTCGGGGTGCCAAAGAGGCATCTGATGGCATCAACCGCAGCGTTGCAGATCAAGTCGGTATGCTTGGAACTGTGATGAATGCTCTCTATATTCAGGATGCTTTGGAAAAAATCAACATTCCTTGCCGTGTGATGTCGGGTTTAAACGTTCCGCAAGTTTGCGAACCTTATATGTATCGCAAGGCTTTAAAACATTTCGAGCGCAAACGTGTTATTATTTTTGCCGGTGGCACCGGCAGTCCGTATTTCACAACAGACACAGCCGCAGCCTTACGGGCTTCCGAGATGCAATGTGATGCACTCTTAAAAGCAACACAGGTTGACGGCGTTTATACGGCAGATCCTAAGAAAGATCCAAAAGCCAAACGCTATGAAAAGGTTTGTTATGATGAAGTGTTAAGGAAAAACCTTCATGTTATGGATTTAACGGCCATTACTCTTGTTAAAGAAAGCCGGATTCCGATTGTTGTTTTTGAACTCAAAAACAAAAATGCCTTTTTAGATGCCGTTTGCGGCAAAGGTAAATTTACAATCATAAAATAAGAGGTTGAAACATGTCAGATATTAATCAAATCAAAACCGAAGCGTCTTCACGTATGGATAAAACGCTTGAATCGCTAAAAGCTGATTTCGGAGGGCTTCGTGCCGGCCGTGCGCACGTTAGTTTGCTTGATGGTATTTTGGTCGAAGCTTATGGTTCTATGAGCCCGATTACTCAAGTCGGTACCATTTCAACTCCCGATGCCCGCACCTTATCTGTCAGTATCTGGGATAAGTCGCTTGTCAAAAATGTTGAAAAAGCCTTGCGTGAGAGTGATTTAGGCTTAAATCCTGCCGTTGACGGAACACTTATTCGTATCCCGATACCGCCCTTGAGCGAAGAGCGCCGTAAAGAACTTTCCAAAATTGCCGGCAAATATGCAGAGCAAAACAAGATTGCTATCAGAAACATTCGTCGTGACAGCTTAGATGAAGTTAAAAAACTTAAAAAAGATGCCCTTATTTCCGAAGACGAGGAAAAGCGTGCCGAAAATGAGATTCAAAAACTCACAGATGATGCCGTTAAAAAAGTGGATGAATTATTAACTCAGAAAGAAAAAGATATTATGCAGGTATAGATTTTTATGCAAAACGGACTTCTACATATTGCCATTATTATGGATGGTAACGGTCGTTGGGCCGTATCGAGAGGCTTACCCCGAACGGCAGGACACAAAAAAGGTGCTGAAGTTGTTATTGATATTTCAAAAGCGGCTAAAGAAATGGGGGTTAAATATCTCACTCTTTACGCTTTTTCGACAGAGAACTGGAAACGTCCGAAAGAGGAGGTAGATACATTGATGAACCTTCTTCGCCAATATCTTTCACATGATTTCAAAGAACTTCATCAAAACAACATTCGAATCCGATTTATTGGCGAGCGTTATATGTTAGCTTCTGATATCTTAGCTAAAATGACCGAGCTTGAAACATTAACAGCAAAAAATACGGCGGCGACCCTACAAATTGCTTTGAGTTATGGCTCCCGCGCTGAAATTGTTCATGCTGTTAAACAAATTGCACAAAAGGTGAAAGATGGTGATATGTTGTTTGAAAGCATTGATGAAAAGACAATATCTGATATGCTTTATACACAAGGTGTTCCTGATCCGGACATCTTAATCAGAACAAGCGGTGAGCAACGCCTTAGCAACTTTTTGCTCTGGCAATTAGCTTATACTGAGTTCTTTTTTACACCAAAGACATGGCCTGATTTTAAGGCTGAGGATTTAAAACAAATTATTTCAAACTATCAAATAAGGGAGAGAAGGTATGGTAAAATCTAAAAGAACAAAATCAAAGACAAATACTTTTACAAAACGTACACTGACCGCACTGTTAATGTTACCTGTGGTTGTAGGTGCTTTATGGTTCGGCTATCCTTATGTTGATATTTTAGCCCTCATTGTAGGCGTTTTGCTTTCATGGGAATGGGCTGAAATGGTTCCTTCGCGTAAGCCAATCTTTTATTTTGGTGCATATGTGTTGTCGTTAGCTGTTTCGATTTTTGTTTATAACACACATGCCGTTGTTTTGATGATTATCTTTACTTCTCTTTTGGTCTATTACAAATCTCGCAAAGAAAAAGAAATTTTTCTCTTAACACTTGGCGTACCTTATATCTCAATCGGCGTCGGCTCTTTAATGTGGATGTATCATGATATTTTTGCATATGCTCCTTACAATTTTTATATGACCCTGTGGTTTTTGCTCACTGTTTGGGCAATGGATGTTGGAGCCTACATCGTCGGCTCAAACTTGAAAGGCCCCAAGCTTGCACCAACTATCAGCCCAAACAAAACGTGGTCTGGGCTCATTGGGGGCATTCTTCTTGCTATTGCTGTTTCCGAGGTCTTTTTCCGTATTCTCGCCACTTATAAACTTGTTCGTATTGATGCGGGCACGGAGATTATTTTTGCTGTTTTGGCGGGATTGGTTGCGGCTATATCTCAAATCGGTGATTTGATTGAGTCCGCCATCAAGCGTCACCTAAACTTAAAAGATTCGTCTGATCTCATTCCTGGACATGGCGGCGTCTTCGATCGAATTGACGGTTTAATTTTTGCTGCACCCATTGTTTACTTCCTCTTTGCTTATGCTTTATGGTATTTTTAAGAGGTTTATTGAGATGTGGTTTTTAAATTTGGTTTATTATATTTTGCCTTTTATTGTTTTACTTTCTATTCTTGTTTTTGTACATGAATTTGGGCATTTTATTATTGCACGTCTGTGTGGTGTTCGTGTCAGCACTTTTTCCATCGGGTTCGGTAAAAAACTGTGGGGTCGAATGGACAAACACGGAACATATTGGAAGATTTCAGCTATTCCTCTTGGTGGCTATTGCCAGTTTTTAGGAGATGGTGATGCCTCCTCATCATCGACAGATGGTTTAGAAGATTTAACAGATGACGAAAAAAAACATGCTTTTGCCTTCCAAAATCCCTTTAAAAAATTACTTATCGTTCTAGCCGGTCCTGGTTTTAACTACCTTTTTGCAATCTTTATCTATTTTGTTTTGTTTGCATCGTTTGGTAAATTTTCCATTCCGCCCGTTATTGCTGAAGTGATGGAAAACAGTGCTGCACAAAGTGCCGGCTTACTTTCCGGGGATCGCATTTTAAAAATTAACGGGCATATCGTTCAAGAATGGTCTGATATTTCGAAGGAAGTTCTTTTGGCACCGGACCATCATGTCAACTTAGATGTTCTTCGTCAAAACAAGACTCTTCATTTTGATATTGAACTTGTCAAAATGGATAAAGAACAAATCGGTAAAACAACACAAAAGCAGTATATGCTCGGGGTTAAATCTTTAAGTGCTGTTGAGTTTACACACGAAAAACTTTCCATTGGTGAGGCCTTTGCTCAATCTTGCACTCAGGTATGGGATGTTACTATAACAACCCTACGCGGTGTTGCTCAAATGGTCACCGGCAAGCGTGGCGGCGAAGATGTCGGTGGCATTATTCGCATTGCCGAAATGACCGGTGATATTACCAAAAATGAAACATTGCTTGATTTTGTTATTTTTCTTGCTCTGCTGTCTATTAATCTTGGCCTTATCAATCTCTTTCCAATACCTGTTTTGGATGGCGGGCATGTTGTCATTTTTGTTTTAGAAATTGTTACGAGACGCGAAATCAACGAGAAATTTAAAGAATATCTTTTTAAGGCGGGTTTTTTACTTTTGGTCGCTCTGATGATTTTTGCAACATGGAATGACATTGTTCACCTTATTAACCGACTGTTTAATTCTTAAAGGAAAAAAACATGAAAAAATTTTATACAACTTTATTTATTTTAACTTGCTTTTGGGGACAAAGTGTCCAAGCTTCAGATTTCTATTTACGTAAAATTGAAACTGAAGGTTTAAAACGTGTTGAAACAGAAACGGTGATGGCTTATCTTGGTCTTAAACCCGGAAGAAATATCTCTGAAGAAAAGCTTGATGAAGCTTTTAAGAATCTTTACGCTACCGGTCTTTTTTCTGACATCCAGATGAACAAATCAAACGATGGCGTCTTAAAGATCGAATTAACTGAGAATCCACTGATTAATAAACGTGCTTTTGACGGAAACAAAAAGCTTGATGATAAGGTTTTAGATTCGGAGGTTCAAAGCAAGCCGAACACTATTTACAACAAAGCTAAGGTTCAACAGGATGCCACACGTATTTTAGAAATTTACAGAAAAGCCGGACGTTACAGTGTAACAGTTGATCCAAAAATCATTAAACGTGATGAGAATCGTGTTGATCTTATTTTTGAAATTGATGAAGGAAGCGAAGCCAAAATCAATAAAATAAATTTCTTTGGAAACAAACATTACTCAAGTCCGGACTTGAAAGAAGAAATTTTAAGTAAAGAGAGTCGTTGGTATCGCCTTTTCGGTAGTGCTGATAAGTATGATGCCGAAAAAATGAATTATGATAAAGAAATGCTCCGTCGTTTTTATAATGAGCGCGGTTATGCTGATTTTGATGTCACATCGGCAGTTGCAGAGCTTGCTCCGAACGGAAAATCGTTTATCTTAAACTTCACGGTAGATGAAGGTCCCCGCTATAAAATTGCTGATGTGTCTATTAACTCAGAAATCAAAGATGTGAATACAAAAAAACTCTATAAAAAAATCGATTTTAAGAAAGGTGATTGGTATAATAGTAAACTCATTGAGCAAACAATTACAAACATTACCGAAGAACTCGGAAAGAAAGGCTTTGTTTTTGTTGATGTTGTTCCTCATTTCACACGTCATGATGATAACACTATTGATGTTTCCTTTAGCATTTTAGAAGGGGAACGCACGTTTGTTAATCGTATTAATATTTCTGGAAACACACGTACTTTAGATGAAGTTATCCGCCGTGAGTTTCGTTTAGATGAAGGTGATGCCTTTAATGTTTCAAAAATTAAAGATTCTCGCCGCAACATTGAAAATCTTAATTATTTCAGCAAAGTTGATATTAATTCCGTACCGATCGACAACAATAAAGCGGATATTGACATTAATGTTGAAGAAAAATCGACAGGTTATTTTAACGTTGGTCTTGGCTATTCAACAACAAACGGTGCTTTGGTACAAGCTGGTATAACAGAAAACAACTTTATGGGCAAAGGACAGGAAGTCAGCCTTGATGCCTCTGTTTCTCAACGCACGAAGGATTATTCTTTTTCTTTCACTGAGCCTTATTTCTTAGGTCGTCGTTTGAGTGCCGGTTTTGATATTTTTTACAGCGATGAAGACTATCAGGACGAAAGCTCTTATGACACCTCTTCCATTGGTGCACGTAGCAGACTGGGGTGGAATTATACTGATAATTTTTATCAAACGCTTCGTTATACAATCCGTGAGGATGAAATTAAAAATGTAAAAGCTAGTGCCTCTGAATTTGTTAAAAAAGAAAAAGGCAAAACGACTGGCTCTATCATTGGACAAACGCTTTATTACGATAAACGTGATAATGCCCAGCGTACGAAAGAGGGTTATTTCTTATCGTTTGGTAATGACATCGCGGGTTTGGGTGGAAATGAAAAATTCTTCAAGTTTGATGTTAAGGCTGTCCAGTTTTACACTATTGCTGATTATTGGACATTTAAATTCCACGCCAATGGCGGCTACATTGTCGGTTATGATCATAAAGATGTACGCCTGTCTAATCGTTATTATTTGGGTGGCAGTAACCTACGCGGCTTTGAATTCGGTGGTATTGGTGCACGAGATAAGCGCACTGAAGATGCTTTAGGCGGCAACTGGACACTTTATGGCGGCACGGAACTTTCTTTTCCAATCGGCTTGGATGAAGTAGGTGTACGAGGCAGAACATTTTTTGATATCGGTATGCTAGGCAAACCTGATGACATAAACAAAAGAGATGTTTACTATTCTTCAAAACCGCGTGCTTCAGTCGGTTTCGGCTTTGAATGGTATTCACCGATGGGTAAAATTGATATTGATTTTGGTTTCCCCGTCATGAAGGAAAATTATGATGAACGTGAGGTATTCAGACTTAATTTCGGTACAAGTTTATAAGGAATCATCAAATGGTTGATACATCTTTTTACAAAAACAATGGACCTTTCACCCTTGCTCAGGTTGCAGAGCTTACGGGAAGTCTTTTACAAGATGGGTCCAAAAATTCCGAGCTCATTTCGAACATAGCAACAATGGAAAAAGCTTCTTCTGATGATATTTGTTTTTTTTATGATAAGAAAGCAAAAGAAGTTGCCTCAAACATGAAAGCAAAAGCCTGCATCACAACACAGACTCTTTCGGATTTTTTACCTGAAGGCGTTATTGTTTTAATTAACGACAATCCCAAAATTGCATTTTTACGCCTTAACCAAGCCCTCTATGCTGAATTTGAACCTAAAGTTTCTATTTCTTCAAAAGCTTCTATTCATCAAACGGCAAAGATTGGAAAAGATTGTTTCATCGCAGATTTTGTGACTATTGAAGAAAATGCTGTTATCGGTGATCGTTGTCGCATCGAAGCCGGTGCCTATATCGGCAGATCCTGCGTAGTTGGCAACAATTGTCGCATTGGGGCTAATGCTTATATCTCCTATTGTATTATGGGAAATGATTGCTATATCTATACCGGCGCACGCATTGGTGCAGATGGTTTCGGGTTTGATCTTATTGAAGGAAAACACTGCCGTATTCCTCAAATCGGACGCGTTATCATTGGTAATGATGTTGAAATAGGTGCAAACACTTGTATTGACAGGGGAGCATTAGATGATACAATTATTGGCGATGGTTGTCGTATTGATAATCTCGTTCAAGTTGCACACAATGACAAATTAGGCCGGGGATGTATCCTTGTTTCACAAGTTGGAATTGCAGGTTCTTGTACTTTTGGTGATTATGTCGTTTGTGGCGGACAGACCGGTTTTGCTGATCATCTAAAAGTCGGAGCAGGCGCGCAAATTGCCGCTCAATCAGGTGTTATGCGTGATGTCGAACCCGGTGCTGTGTTGCTTGGCACACCAGCCGTTGCCTTTAAGGACTTTATGCGTCAAGTTGCTTTTTTGCAAAAAAACTGTAAAAAATAGGAAAAAATATGGAAAATAAAGTTTATTTTATAGAAGATATTATGAAAATACTGCCCCATAGGCATCCTTTTTTATTTCTTGATCGGGTTAAAATCATTGAAAAAGGTGTTAAAGGTATTGGTTATAAAAATGTAACCATCAGTGAGCCTTTTTTTCAAGGACACTTTCCTTTGAAGCCGATTATGCCTGGTGTTTTACAAATTGAAGCTATGGCTCAAACCGCTGCCTTTATTATTGCTTCGGAAAATGAAAATTTTAAGCCGCACGACGTTTTATTTATGGGCTTAGACGGCGCTAAATTTCGCCGCCAAGTAGTGCCTGGTGATATGCTCGAAATACATATTGAAAAACTAAAACAACATAAGAACATTATCGTGTGCAAGGGTAAAGCCTTTGTTAATGAAGTACTTGTTTGTGAAGCTGAACTTACAGCAATGATTGCTTAATATGTCGAAAGATATATTGACATTTTTTAAAAAGACATATAGACTGGTATTTAGCTGTTAAATTTTTAGGAGAATGCTTATGTTTTCAAATCAAAAGGGGCGTTCGATGATTGAGATGCTCGGTGTTTTGGCTATCATCGGTGTCTTATCTGCCGCTGCTCTTGCGGGCTATTCAAAGGCTATGGCTAAACACAAATTAAACCGCACCATGCAACAGATGGTGACTATTGTGAGCAATGTTCGTACCGTCTTTTACAATTCTAAAGATCCTACTGCGCCTTATTCTCTTTTTGGTGCCACGAAAGCTGCCAGTGCTGAAGGTATGATTAAAGCTGTTCAGCTTAATGTTTTTCCTGATGAAATGGTTGTAAGCAATGGTAATCCCCCGGTTGTTCAAAATCTATACAAAGGTGATGTTTATATTATAACTGATGATGAGGGAAAATCGTTTGAGGTTGTTTTTGATCAATTGCCAAAAGAAGCTTCTATTGCTATCGGCACTATTGACTGGGGAACGGATGATGTTTCTGGTTTACAGGAAGTTTTGATTAACGAAGGTGAAGAAAACTCCAACAATTAATTGATATGAAGTGCAGTTTAAAAGAGGTCTTTTAACGGCCTCTTTTTTTTGCAAATTAATCTAATCTTTAACTTTTTATGCTAGAAGCTATACAACTGGAACTTGTCACTTAAATTTTATAGGAAAAAATTATGGAAACAGAAGTTTTGTCAGAAGCCATTAACGCTGCCTCCAACCCATCTTTATGGGATATGGTTTGGGCATCTGATTCAATAACAAAAATTGTTATGACCGGATTGATTGCCGCATCTGTTTGGTCTTGGGCAATTATTTTTGAAAAATATGCCTCTTTAAGGCGCGTTAAACGTACTACAAAAAAGTTTGAAGAAGCCTTTTGGTCCGGGGGTTCATTAGATAGACTCTATGATGCCATCGGCAATTCACCACGTGATCCCATGTCGTCCATGTTTGTTTCAGCAATGAAGGAGTGGCGGCGCACAAACATTATGAAATCAAAAACAGATCGTGGTCTTCGAGGTGTTTCACTTCAACAACGTATTGAAAAAGCAATGGCTGTTGCTATGGATAAAGAGCTTGATGATTTGGATAAGCGCTTAGGCTTTTTGGCTTCTACAGGTTCTGTTGCACCGCTCGTCGGGCTTTTCGGTACTGTTTGGGGGATCATCAACAGTTTTAATGCTATTGCTGTTACACAAAGCAACTCTCTTTCTGCCATGGCACCCGGTATTGCCGAAGCTTTGTTTACAACAGCCTTTGGCCTAATTGCAGCTATTCCGGCCGTTTTAGCTTACAACTCTATTTCAGCGGCTAATGACCGCTATGCTAAACGTTTAGAAAATTTTATTGCTGAATTTTCTTCCATTCTTTCGCGCGAAATTGACGACACAACCATTCGTGCTGAAATTGCAGGAGAATAAGAAAAATGCAAAATTCTTTTCGTTATTCAAGTCGCCGACCAAGCCGAAGAAATGCCAATATTAACATCACAAACTTAATGGATGTTATGATGGTCTTGCTTGTGGTGTTTATGGTTGCAGCTCCTTTGATGACATCCGGTATTTCATTAAATCTTCCGAAAGTCGGTGGCAGGTCATTTGAAGGTAAAGAAACCTCCATTAACATCAGCGTTGATAAAGAAGGTTATTATTACATTGGTAAGACAGAAGTTCCTGCTGAAAAAATCGTCGCTAAAGTCAAAGCGATTAAAGGTGAAAACGGGGAGGCCACTATTACCATTTCGGGCGACACCGAATCGTCTTATGGTCGGGTCATTAACCTCATGGCGCTTTTAAAAGATGCCGGCTTTGAAAGAGTCGGCTTAAAAACCGAACCCAGACCACTTGTAAGGGGCAAATCGTAGCTTAAATGAAAAAATATCTTTACAGATCTATTGCTTTGCACATCGCCGCTTTTGTCGTTTTCATGGTTGATTTACCGATGTTTCATCGCGCTAAAATGACTATTGGACAAGCTCCGATTATCGTGGATTTGAAAGATGTTAAATTAGGTGAAATGACAAACCTTCCACCTAAAGCCGTTTTCGGTGATGAAGATAAACCGGCTACCGTCACCGAAAAGACGCCTTTGCAATACACCCAAGAAGAAAAACAGCCTGAACCGGAGCCCGAACCGGAACGTGAAAAAATTGAAACCCCGAAACAAGATTTTGTGAACACAGAGCCCGAATCGGAGCCGAAGCCGAAGCCAAAGCCCGAGTCTAAACCCACACCAAAGCCAGCACCGAAGCCTCAAAACAAACCGGTGCCGAAGCCCTCTAAAAAACCGACACATCCAAAGCCTCAACAAAAACCTCAAGAAAAGCCCAAAACACCCGATAACAAAAAAGAGGTTAAAACTGTCGCAAATCCCTTAAAAAGCTTGATGGATAGTGTCAACAACTTGGAAAAAGAAATTGGTGCCCAAAACACTCCCGCCACCATTAAAACTGGCACACCTGTTTCCAATATGGGTGTTGATGGCGGCACGGGTGGTTCTTATTTTTCCGAGCTCACCATAACCGAAACGGATGCCATCGGCGGTTATTTACGAGAATGTTGGAACTTAGATCCCGGTGCTCGTGGTATTGAGGGTATGATTATTGAAATTCGTGCATTTTTAAATCAAGATGGCACCATCCGAGATGTTCAAATCGTTGATAAAGCGCGCGCCAATTCGGATCCTCACTTCAGAGCCATTGCCGAAAGTGCGCGCCGTGCTGTCATTTCTTGTCAAAATCATAATAATGTGAATATCTACAAAATTTTCCCCGAAAAATATGCAGATAAGTATAAAATGTGGAATACATTGCTTTTGAAATTCAACCCGATGGACGCAAGCATTCATTAAAATGAAAACTATTTCAGACTTAACGGAACTTGAGGCTGCGGCCGAACTTAAGTATATTGCCAGTGAAATGGCAAAGGCTGATATTGCCTATTATCAGCATGATGATCCATATTTAACGGATGGGCAATATGATGCCTTAAAACTTCGAAATGAGCAAATTGAAGCCAAATTTCCACACCTTGTCCGCTCAGATAGTCCTTCAAAAAAAATCGGTGCACCTTTACAGTCTGATTTTAAGAAAATCACTCTAAAAGTTCCCATGCTTTCACTTGCGGATATTTTTTCAATTGAAGAACTCAAAGAGTTTGTTTCTTCCGTTAAACGTTTTTTGAACACTTCTGAAAACATTAATTTTACGGCTGAGCCTAAAATGGACGGTTTGTCTTTTAATGCGCGTTATGAAAAAGGAAAACTTGTTTCGGCCTCCACGCGTGGTGATGGCAAAACAGGCGAAGATATTACCGAAAATATTAAAACAATTCAAGGTTTGCCCCATCAGGTGACAGCTCCTGATTTTCCGGATATCATTGAACTTCGCGGTGAAGTTTATATGTCAAAGGCTGATTTCTTTGCCTTAAATAAAAGCAATGAAGCTCAAAACAAAAAGACTTTTGCGAACCCGCGCAATGCTGCTGCCGGCTCGCTTCGCCAACTTGATGCAAATATTACAAAACAGCGCAAATTGAGCTTACTTGTTTATACCTGGGGCGAAGTTTCAAACATTTTTTGGAAAACACAAGCTGAGTTTTTAGCAAAAGTCAAAGAATGGGGCTTTCCTGTCAACCCTTATAACAAACTCTGCCACAATATTGATGATATTATTCAAAGCTTTAAAAACTTACAAGCTACGCGTGCTGATTTACCTTATGATATTGATGGAATTGTCTATAAGGTCAACTCTTTAGAGCTTCAGCAACGCTTGGGCTTTTTAACACGCACGCCGCGCTGGGCGATTGCGCATAAGTTTGAAGCCGAAAAGGCTATTACAAAGCTTTTAAATATTCGCGTTCAAGTCGGCCGAACGGGGGCCTTAACACCGGTTGCCGATTTAGAGCCCATTAATGTCGGTGGTGTAATGGTTTCACATGCCACACTTCATAATGAAGATGAAATCAAACGAAAAGACATTCGCGTTAATGATTATGTTGTTGTTCAGCGCGCCGGTGATGTAATTCCGCAAATTTTAGGTATCATCAAAGAAAAGCGTCCCGTAGATTCTAAAGAGTTTGAATTTCCGAGTGTTTGCCCTGAATGTGGTGCACATGCCGTGAAGGAAGATGATGAAGCTGTTCGCCGTTGCACTGGAGGCTTATCTTGCCCTGCTCAAGCCATTGAGCGCTTGAAGCATTTTGTCTCTCGTGAAGCTTTTAATATTGAGGGTTTGGGCTCAAAAATTATTGAAGATTTTTTTAAAGAAGGTATTTTAAGACACCCTGATGATATTTTCACGTTAGAAGAACGCAACGGCGGTGACGATTTGTTTTCTCTTTCTTCCGGTTTGCATTTAGAAGAGCGTGAGGGCTGGGGAATAAAGTCTGTTCAAAACCTTTTCAAATCCATTCAAGACAAGCGCCATATTTCTTTACCTCGTTTTATTTATGCTTTGGGTATCCGTCAGGTCGGCTCAGCCACGGCACTTTTAATTGCAAAAAATTATGGCACTTTTGATGCGTTTTCTTCGGCTATGCAAAATGAAGACACATCAAAACTTCTTTCAATTGACGGCATCGGTGAGGCTATGGCCCGTGATATTATCGAGTTTTTCAAAGAACCGCATAATCTTAACATCATCTCAAATTTAAGACGTTATGTCACTGTTGACCCCTTTATTGACACCACTGATTACAGCTCTAAAATTGCCGGCAAAACCGTTGTCTTTACCGGAAGCTTAGAGAGTTTAACGCGTGCCGAAGCCAAAGCTAAAGCAACCGCCCTCGGCGCCAAAGTGGCAGGTTCTGTCTCATCAAATACGGACTTTGTCATTATCGGCACAGATGCCGGCTCAAAAGCAAAAAAAGCTCAAGAACTCGGCCTTCAAACCCTCACCGAATCCGAATTTTTGGAGCTTATTTCTTGATCTTATATTTTAAGAAAATGTCACCTCAAAAGCTTCCTTTTTTGTTATGCTCAGTATAAAATTTTTTTCTTGTATTTTCAATCAAGAATTTATAGTGTTATACTAAAGAAAATTGTTACAAAAAAAGTCTTTTTTGTGGTATAGGATTGATAACATGCAGATAAATAAAAGGGGTATAATGGTAAGAATGCTTATAGAACGAAGAACAGCAGATGTATTAGCGCATCCTGATGAGATTTTCAAGCTTGCTTCAAAATCCTTGAAACGAACCAAAAATATTGAACGAAAAGCTCTTATGCTCAATATGTATTCTTTTCTCATTTTGCGTGAAATTTCCATTTTGTTTCCAAATGGTCTATGGACAAAGACATATCGCAAAAATATCTATTGTTTTTTGTTTTCTTCTTATGTTATCACAAAAAATCCTATACCGTATTATTTGTCTCTTGCTTCCTTATATTTCAAACAAGTCTTGATGTTACCTTTTGCTTTGATGGGGAAATCTTTTTCTAAGATTTGGAATAAAATTTTTGATTATCAGCTCAACGGAGAAACGCTTGTCTTGGCGTTTTTCAAAAAAACATTCCATTTTAAATTAACCCCTTTCACACGTTTTTTTATTCGACATCTTTTGCATTTTAAAAATGATGTCGATTTGATTTATCTTTACTGTGACGGTAACGACTTAAAATGGCAAGAAAAAAGAAGACAGGCCTTAAAAAAAGCTGATCCGAATTGGACGGAAAACGGTTCACATGAGTGTCGATATGCAGACAACAATGAATTAAAATACTCTTTAAGATCTGCTGAAATGTTTGCACCGTGGATACACAAGATTTATATCATCACGGATGGGCAAAAGCCTGAATGGCTTGATACCTCTAATAGACGAATCAAAATTGTTGACTTAAAAGATATCATGCCAAAAAAATATCTGCCTTGCTTTAACTCAAATGTTATTGAGAGTTTTATGTATAAAATTAAAGGTTTATCCGAATATTTTTTATATGGTTGTGATGATATGTTTTTCTTCTCATCTGTTACAAAAGATTTTTTCTTTTCAGCTGATGGTAAACCTTGTGCTCGATTAAAGAAAATGCCGGCCGTACATAAAATCATTGATAGCCCATATCTTCAAACTCTTGTTCGTATGTCTCGTTTATATCAGAAAAAAAGCTCAAAACGATATTTTTTAGATTCTCATCACAACATTGATGCTTACACAAAATCTTTTTTTAAAAGCTTGGAAAAATTATTTTCAAGTGAGCTCAAAGATTGGCGTAGCCATAAGTTTCGAACACCGTATGATTTCCAGCGTATTTTACTTTTGTATCAAGCTCTTGGTGAAAACACAGCCATTTTGAAATTTCAATCTGCCCCAAAAGGTAAAAGTGTGGACAGCTTGTTCTTTCGCCTTGGTACTAAAAATGTTGAGAAGAGATTATCCGCTTTAAACCCTAAACTCTTTTGCATTAACGATAGCGAACAAACAACTGATAAAGATAGAAAGAATATTCAACAATTTTATCAAAAGTTCTTTCCTTATAAGTCAAGTTTTGAAAAATGAATATTAAAAAGCTCAAGAACTCGGTCTTCAAACCCTCACCGAATCCGAATTTTTGGATTTGATCAAATAGATTTTCCTTTACTTCTTTTGTAAATAATTGAGCCGGAAAGTGTCGATTTTGCAGAGCGCGATCTTGGTCATCCCACTTGAAAAATATACAAAAGATTGCCTGATTTATATCACAAAGACATTAAACTAAACTGATACTCGTTGATAAATAGTATTAACAACACTTCTAAGCACTTTTTTCAATTAATTTATCTGCTGCAGCTCTTGCTTCGTCAGATATTTTTTCGCCCGAAAGCATACGGGCAATTTCTTCTTTTTTCTCAAGATTGGATAGACACAAAACCGTTGTTGTCGTCTGTTCACCCTTCGTTTCTTTTGAAACCTTAAAATGCGTTGTGCTAAATGAAGCCACTTGCGGCGAATGCGTCACAGCCATCACCTGCACATCTTCGGAAAGCTTATAAAGCCTGTTACCGACCGCCTCTGCCGTCGCTCCGCCGATACCGCTGTCCACCTCGTCAAAAATCAGTGTTTCAAGCCCACTTTGTTTTGCCAAATTAACCTTTAAGGCAAGCATAAAACGTGCCAACTCACCACCTGATGCAATTTTTGAAAGCGGTCCGAACGGCTGACCGGTATTTGTCTTTACCTCAAAGCAAACACTGTCCGTTCCCTGTTCATTAAAGTTTTCTTCATCAAGCGGGGTTATCAAAACTCTAAACTCAGCCTTACCCATTTTTAAGAATTTGAGCTCGTCTTGCACTTTCTTTTCTAAAACAGCTGCTGCTTTCTCGCGTTTTTCATGCGCAATAAGTGCTTTTGCAACGTATTCGTTTTTCGCATCAATCAATTCTTTTTTAAAAGCGATAATGTCATCACTGTTTTTCTCAATTGCTTTTAGCTCTTTTGAAATATCTTCCAAAACACGCGGCAAATCATCAATACAGCAGTTATGCTTTCGTGAAAGTGCTTTCAAGGCAAAAAGTCTTTCCTCAACGGCGTCAATTTCATTTTTGTTTAGACTAATGTCCTCTGATGCTCTTTCAATTTCAGATGTTGCTTCATCAAGTTCCACTAAGGCCGAATCGAGCATATCAGCGATGTTTTGATACTTGCCCTCGGTGATGCGATTTACTCTTTCAATCGATGTCATCGCATGCCTGATTTCAAGCGCCAGCCCCTGCCCACGCAAAGCACTGTACGCCTCATTTAAGTTCTCAAGCAATTTTTCGGCATGCATCATTTCCGTGCGCTTAATGCTCAATTCTTTTTCTTCGCCTTCCCGTACATTCATATTTTCAAGTTCATTCTTGTAATGACTGAGCGTTTCTTCTTTTAAGGCAATTTGACTGCTCATCTCCACCGCTTCTTTTAATTTTCTTTGCAAATCTTTATATTTTGCGAAACTTTGTTTTAAATTTGCAAGCTCTTTTGAATATGCCCCAAAGCTGTCCAAAACATCAATATGCGTTGACGAGTTCAAAAGCCCTTGATTATCAAACTGTCCGTGGATTTCAACTAAACAACTCCCGAGTTCTTTTAGAAGTTTTAAGGTTATCTGCTGATCGTTTAAAAAGATTTTACCCCTGCCATCACGAGTTAAAATGCGCTTAATAATAATCTCATCGTCTATTTCGATCTCATTTTCTTTACAAATTTTATAAAACATTGAGGTCTTATCTTTCAGCTCAAAACTTGCCACCACACTCAGCTTTTCCGCATCGGATCTGATTAACCCCGTATCTGCTTTAGCCCCCAAAACAAGCCCTAAACTATCAAGCAAAATAGACTTACCGGCACCTGTTTCGCCCGAAAAAATCGTCAGTCCTTTTGAAAAATCAAGTACCAATTTTTCAATTAAGACTACATTTTCTATTTGAAGCCTTGTCAACATTTGTTTTCTACTTTACAAGCATTGAAGCTTTTTGGTTCCATTTACTTTCAGGATAATTCAGTTCTAAAACTTTAAAAACACGTTTAGCTTCATTTTTAAGCCCGAGAAGTTCATAAATTTCAACTTCACGATAAAGCGCTTCTTCAATATGCACCGTTGTCTGATACTTTTGAACTACCACATCAAATCTGTTTAATGCTGATAAATAGTTTTTGTTTTTTAAATAAAATCTCCCGATATTCATTTCATGCGCTGCTTCATGATCGAGTGCCAATTTCATCTTATTTTTAGCATCTGCAGCATACTTCGTTTCGTCAAACATATACACGACTTCGCTTAAAGCATCGTAAGCTTGGCGTGCCGCGGTTTGATCCTTTTTAGCATCATTGATTTGGTCATAATAACAAATACCCCTTAAATAATAAGCATATGCAATGTCTTTATTGCCTGGATGATATTTGATAAACCTATCAAGTGCCATAATCGCATCATCATATTTATTGTTTTTATAATAAGCATATGCACCCATTAGTTTTGATTTGACAGCCCACTTGGAATAGGGGTGTTCAACTTCAACTTTTTCAAAATACTCGGCGGCTTTTTCATAATCGTTCTTATTTAAGCGTTTATATGCTTTGGTATAAAGTGTTTCTGCAGACAATAAACTCGTATCCTCTTTTTTGGAAGCACAAGAAACTGTTAAATAAACACTTAAGAATATAACTAAAAGTTTTTTCATTTTTCCCTCTTACAAAATTTCATAATTTTCTTTATTTTCGAAAAGTTTTTTCAAAACTTCATTGTTGTGGAAATGTCCTGTCCGATAAGCTTTTACATGAGCTGAAATAAAATATCCTGATGTATACAAATCCCCGATTAAATCGAGCACTTTATGTTTTACACACTCGTTTTGAACACGGAAACCTTCAGGATTTAAAATGCTTTCTCCGTCTAAAACAACGGCATTTTCAAGGCTTCCTCCTTTAATCAAACCGATAGAACGTAAATAATCAATCTGATATTTTTCACAAAATGTTCTTGCCGGTGCAATTTCTTTTTCAAAAACATCTCTCGTCACATCTTCGTCAAAAATCTGTGTTCCTACGATTTTAGATGGAAATTCTATTTTAAAATATATGTTCAATGCCTTACTTTTTGGAGGGCAAAGCTCTATAAAATTGCCTTTATCGTCTTCAAAACGCACCTTTTTGAGAACTTTTAAGATTTTTCGACTGGTATTTTGTTTTTTTAAATTTGCCTTTTTCAATTCCTTAAGAAGATTTAGAGCACTTCCGTCCATAATCGGCAATTCCGGATTTGACACATCAATGTATGCGTTGTCCACCCCAATCTCCCAGAGTGCTGCCATTAAGTGTTCAATTGTTGCAACAGTCTGCCCGTCTTTTTGCAGACAGGTGCAATTTCTTGTATCTTTGACAGCATCATAGCATGCTTTAATTTTGACCCCTGACTTGACAAACACGATGCCTGTATTAATGGGTGCTTCTCTTAAAGTCAAAACCGAATCCAAGCCGCTGTGTAATCCGACTCCTTTAATTGTCAGCTCTGAGGCAAAAGTTTGCTGTTCCATTTATTTTTTCATCCTTTTCTTCAAAAATGGTGGCCTGTAAGCCGGGTTTTGTATATGCCATTGCTTTACCGTAAAGGCAAAGATCACACCGATAGCTATTCATCTCGTTAGGCCGTTACCGACCTAATCTTGCGACCCACCTTTGGACAGAGTGGAAACGCTCCGTCAGGGAAATCCCCTGATACACCTCGTTTGGTCTTACATCGGATAGGGCTTACCTAAAGCCTGTTCTATTACTAGCACAGCGGTGAGCTCTTACCTCGCCTTTTCAACCTTACCGAAACTTGTTTCGGCGGTAACTTTCTGCGGCGCTTTCCCTCGGATCTCTCCGGCCGGACGTTATCCGGTATCCTGTTTCCATGAAGCCCGGACTTTCCTCACCCTCGGATTTTCCTTTCCGTGGTGCAGCTATCCGGCCACCTGGTTCTGACTCTACACAAATTTTCTTTTTAATGCAATATTTTTTATCAGTTTTATTTATCTGTTAAACATATTTTAAATAATTTCAGTGCAGACTTTGCTCAGACTTTAATTTATTTTTAGGAGTGTACTTCCATGAAAAAATTCTTATTTACTGCTTCTGCTATTGCTTTATTTGCCGCTTTTGCGACACCTGCCAGTGCAGAATGTGACGGTATTTATGGTGCCATCCGTGGTGGCGTGGTTAAGCATGATGCCGATAAACTTCAGGGTGACTTAGATGCTGCACGTTTAATGATTTCCGGTGCTTTAGGTTACCGTTATGAATATTTTAGAACAGAGCTTGAGTACGTATGGCGTAAATATAACAGAGATTATAATCACACATTTAACGAGAAATCTTTGCTTAAGACCTATTCTTATATGTGGAATTTCTATTATGACGTCTTGCCTTATAATTGGTGGACTCCTTACGTCGGTGCCGGTATTGGTCTGACGAAAACAAGATATACTGACCGTGACCTTTTGGTGGTTAATGCCAACTGGAAAAAGACGAAATTTACATGGTCTTTGGGTGCCGGCTTATCGCTTAAAGTCACAAACCGTTTCAATGTTGATGCGGGTTATCGTTACTATGATATGGGCAAACCTGGTCAAAACGGCATTAAATACGAAGTGTCGGCTCAGGAAGTCTATGCTGGTATTCGTTATGTTTTCTAATCAAAAAGTGTAACTAAAAGAGAGTCTGTCTTTTAAGTCCGGCTCTCTTTTTGTTTTATAAAGTTTTAAAGGAGGTTTTTATCATGGCACATAAACTTTTCGGCACAGATGGTGTCAGAGGCGTTGCAAACACATTTCCGATGACCTCAGAATTTGCTTTTCGTTTGGGACAAGTTCTGGCAACACTTATTTGTGTTAATACAAAGCGTGTGGCTATTGCTAAAGATACTCGCGTATCGAGTTATATGCTCGAAGCTGCACTCACTGCCGGCTTCACATCAATGGGTGTCGATGTTGTTAAAATGCGTGTTGTCCCAACTCCTCTCATTACGTCACAAATTTCGGATTTAGATGTTGACATGGGTGTCATGATTACAGCTTCTCACAATCCTTATTATGATAATGGTATTAAACTTATCGATCGCTATGGCGATAAGTTTTCAGACGAATGGAACTCCAAAGTCGAAGAAGTTCTTGTATCTGATAAAAAATTTATACCTTCGAAAGATGCCGTAGGTAAAGTTTTTAAGGACAAAACTTCTGTTCCGGCGTATCTTCAAAATGTTCTTTCTATTGCCCCGACCACAAACGCTTTTCAAGGCCTAAGAGTTGTTCTTGATTGTGCGAACGGGGCTTTTTCAAAAATCATGCCCGAAGTTTTTAAAAATTTGGGAGCCGGCGTCATTGTCCTTGCCAACACCCCTGACGGCTATAACATTAATGAAAATTGCGGTTCTCAACATACTGAAAAATTGAGCGAAGTTGTTGTCCAAAGTCATGCTCATCTTGGTATTGCTGTTGACGGAGACGGAGATAGAATAATTGTCGTTGACAACCTTGGCAACAGGATTGATGGCGACCAAATCATTGCCTTTTTAGCTTTTTATCTTCAGGCACATGGTAAAATCAAAAACAATGCTGTTGTGGCAACTGTGTGGTCTAACTTAGGTTTAGAAAAATACTTACATTCCATTGGACTTGATTTTTATCGTACCCCTGTCGGTGAACGCTATGTCATTCAAAAAATGCGTGATATAGGCTCAAATCTGGGCGGTGAAGAATCGGGTCACATGGTTTTAAGCGATTATGCATGTACGGGAGATGCTCTGATTGTTGCTATTGTTGTTTGTCTTGGGCTTTTGGAAGACGGACGAGCCTCTTCAGAAATTTTTCCTATCTTTGAAAAGTGTCCTTGTCTGATTACAAATATTCGTTTCGAAAGTGTTGATGCCGTTATTGATGCATATGAAGCTGAAGATGTTCAAAACGTCATTTGTCTTTGCCAAGAACAAATCACGGGTCATGGTTCTGTTATTGTGCGTAGATCCGGCACAGAACCTGTCATCAAGGTTCGGGTCGAGGGCGAAGATGAAAATTTTGTTCAATCTTTGAGTAAAAAAATTGTTTCAACCATTGAAGCACATAAGGCATAATTGATGTTAAAAGGTTTTTTTGCGCTTATTACCACAGGCCTTCTTTTAAATCCTGCTGTCTTTTTCGGCGGACTTACCGGCATTTTAGTATACATCGCCCTCGCGGAAGAACAACTTTATGAGCTTTGCTTAAGTTATCATCTGTATCTTTTATTTCTTATTTTGAGTTTTTTATTTGTTTTATTTTTTCGAAAAACACTAAAAGATGATCTCATTAATCTTGATTGGAAAGCGATGTCTTTAGACACTGTCAAATATTTTTTCCTTCTGACCTTTTCTTTTTTTGTAGGGATTCTTCTTGCCTCTTATTTTGATTTTTCAATCCCTGAGAAAAAGTCAGACACAACATATTCTGAATATAGTCAAATTATTGAGCTAAAAAAACAAGTTGAAGATATGCAAAACAATTACAACGAAATGCTAACCAAAATAAAATAGACTTTCTTCTTGACAAGCGCAAAAAAAGAACTAAAGTAGAACATATTTTTTGAAAGGTTCTTTTGTATGCTCACCGAAAAACAATACAAACTTTTGATGTTCATTAATAAGATCACTAAAGAAACAGGGTGTTGCCCTTCTTTTGATGAGATGAAAGATGCTGTTGGTCTAAAGTCGAAATCCGGTATTCATGCACTTATTTCTGCTTTAGAAGAGCGTGAATTTATTAAAAAGTTGCCACACAAAGCACGTGCACTTGAAGTTTTACGCCTGCCAAAGTTTAAGCCTTCCGCTGTTTTAGAAGAAGAAAAAAAACGTGAAATTGCCCTCCAAAACTCTGCTGCACAGATTCCTTTATATGGCAAAATTGCGGCTGGAACACCGATTGCTGCCATCGCTAATGAAACCGAAACGATTTGTGTGCCTTTTGATATGGTTGCAAAAGGTCGCTATTATGCTTTAAGTGTTGAGGGAAATTCGATGGTTGAAGCCGGTATTTTAGATGGAGATACTGCTATTATCAAGAAAACTGACACAGCGGACAATGGAGCTATTGTTGTCGCTCTTGTTGACAATGAAGAGGCGACCTTAAAAGTTTTACAAAGAAAAGGTAGGGAAGTTTGGCTTATTCCCTGTAATAAAGACTATGAAACGCGTAAACTCGAAGCTTCCCGTGTTAAAGTTCAGGGTGTTTTAAGTTCCATTATTCGAAATTATCACTAGAAGGTTTTTATTTTATGAAAAATGTTTTAATCGTCTCTCAAAATGATGTTTTTAAGGCTGATTTGGCTTCGCAGATTCTCTCAGAGGTTCAGGGTTACACTTGTGATGTCTCTTTAAAACCGGACATTATTGTTTTAGACGAAGACACTTCAAAGCTTGATGAGTTTAAGCATAAATACGAACGCACTCCTGTTATTTTGTTGGTACCAAAAGGCGAAAAAAAAGGGGAAGAGACCCCTTTTATAAAATACATTCAAAAACCATTTGCTTTAAATGTTTTCTTAAATCAGATGAAATCCGTACTTAATTTTGTTTTTTCATCCGATGCCGGCGTTTTAACATTTAATGGTTACGAACTCTCACCTTTGGAAAAAGAAATTAAAAATCTTAAGACAGGTGAAAAGGTTAAGTTGACTGAGCGCGAAATCGACATGATTTTATACCTTTATAAGAGAAAATCACAACCAACTTCCAAAACAGATTTTTTACAAGAGGTCTGGGGCTACAATCCAGATGCTTCTACCCACACCATTGAAACGCATATCTATCGGCTTCGCCAAAAAATTGAAAAGGATTCAACTTGGCCCGATCTGATTTCAACGGAAAACGGTGGATATAAGCTCAATTTTTAAGTCTATCTTAAGCAATCTCGTCTATCCTAACACGTTAAGGGGAAAAATATGCGTTTTATACAACACAACGAATCGCTTCTTGAACTTTGCAAAGAACTTGAAGCTCAGGAATTTATCACGCTTGACACTGAATTTGTACGTGAGAAGACTTATTTTCCAAAGCTTTGTCTTATTCAAATTGCTTTTAAGAGCGGTGAAGCTATCATTGATCCTTTGGTCAAAGATATTGATTTAAAACCCTTTTTCAAAATTTTAAAAAACGAAAAAATCTTAAAGGTCGTACACTCAGGCCATCAGGATATTGAAATTTTTTATCATCTTATGGGCTCCATGCCTGTTAATGTTTTTGACACACAAATCGCTGCTTCGGTATGCGGTTTTGGCGGATGTATTTCCTACGGCTCTTTGGTTCAAGACATCACAAAAATCGATCTTGACAAATCAAGCCGCTTAACAGATTGGTCTCTTCGACCGCTTGACAACAACCAGCTTGAATATGCACTTCGCGATGTTACATTTTTAATTCCGTGTTATGAATATCTTGCAAAATACCTTAAAGATCATAATCGTGAAAGCTGGATTGAAGATGAAATGAAAGCCCTTGTTGATGAGCAGTGTTACCTGATTGATCCTGATTGTGTTTGGCAAAAAATTAAGCATTCTGCACACAGCACACATTTTTTATCTGCTCTTAAAGAACTTGCTTCTTGGCGTGAACGCCGTGCCATAAAATACGATGTCCCCAAACGCAGTATTTTAAAAGATGAAATTCTTGTAGCCATTGCTTCTTCAAACCCAAGAACTTCCGATGAGCTCAAACAAGTTCGAAATATTCGTGCAGATGTGGCAAATGGAAAACTTGCAAATGAAATTTTAGAGGTATTAGAAAAAGCGCGCCATATGCCGATGTTAAGCGAACTAAAAAAAATTGACAGAGAACATAAAGTCCATATTCCAAGCGGTGCTGCGGCTTTAATTGAACTTTTACGACTTGTTTTAAAAATCAAATGTGAGCAAGAAGGTGTGATTGAATCTGTTGTGGCTGATGAAAATGATCTTCGAAACATAGCTTGTGGCAATGACGAAAACAATCCAGTACTTCAAGGCTGGCGTTACGAACTTTTTGGACGTGATGCTCTTGCTTTTCGTAAGGGTATAGCTTCGCTTTCTTATGATACCATTACAAAACAAATCGTTATTAATATTAAGCCTAAAGAAAAAAAGAAGAAAGAAGACTAATCCTCTTTGTTATATTTTAATTCTTTCAACTTTCAATGCAAGCCCTGTCTTGTCATCTGTTTCGACCATTACGGCACAAAATGTTCCTTTTCCTTTCGATGGAATAAGTCTATCGGTAGGATATTTTTTCAAAAGCCTTGCGATCGGTGCTTCTTCTTCAAAACCAAGAACCGAATCGTAATCACCGCACATACCGACATCACTTAAATAAGCCGTACCGTTTTTTAAGATGCATTCATCTGCCGTCGGTACGTGTGTATGCGTACCGAAAATTGCTGAAACTTTACCATCAAAATAATGCGCAAAAGAGATTTTTTCGGATGTTGCTTCCGCATGAATATCAACCAAAATTGCATTTACTTGAACACCTAGTTTTTGCGAAGCCAAAACATTTTCCAAGGCCCTCACCGGACAATCCAAAGCTTCCATAAAAACGCGACCCATAACTTGAGCGACCAAAAGCTTTTTCCCATTTGGCAGTTCAAGTATCATACTTCCTTTGCCGATTGTTCCTTCAGGGTAGTTTAAAGGACGAATGATACGTTTGTCAGCGTCCAAAAACGACACAATTTCTGGCTTGTCAAAAACATGGTTGCCTGTTGTGATGCCATCAACACCAACCGAAAAAAAATCGCGACAAATTGCAGGAGTTAAACCAAAACCATGTGCTGCATTTTCAGCGTTAACAATCACCATGTCCAGTTTGTATTTTTCTCTTAAATTTGGCACCTGCCCAATCACAGCTTCTCGCCCAGGCCGACCGACCACATCACCGCAATACAAAATTTTCATATTTTTCTTCCTTTATTTTTTCCTATCACAACCCCCTTTTATTGTCAACAAAAGAAAAGCCCCGATTGCTCGGAGCATTTCTTTTTTTATCAAACTTATTTTGTTTGACCTTTTACTTTATCGACGATCCACTGGATCGGATCAGATTTTTTAATCCGATTATGTGTACTTATACCAGCTTCTGCCTCACTGTTTGTTAAAGCTCGTTCGCCCACAACATTGTTGTAATCATCAGAGGGAAACTCCCCGCCATAAGTACGTCCATACTCAGGTTTTCTATATGTCGGTTCACGCAAGGATTCATTAGATGTGTATTCTACTTGTCCTCTTGTTGTAGGCACATGAGTAAACTCAGCCGGTTTTCTATCGGGAATCGTTTCTTCAACAATCGGTTTTTCTCCCGGAATACGATGTAACATTGTTCCGTTACAATCTATTTCTTGGCTTACCGGCATGGCATCACCCGTACAAGAAGCTGCAATTTCCCTTGTTTGAGCCATAACAACACCCGCTTTTGTATAGTCTATGCCGACTGTATTTTTACAACCAATTACACCTAAAAGTTGTTCTAATGATTCACCGTCTTTGTCAAAACGCCTATTATAATCAATGATGTCTCCAATTTTATTTAGCTCGGCTTTTGTTAAATCAGGACATAATTCATGAACCTTAGCAACGGCACCTGCTACTTGATTTGGATCATAAGTGTGCATTGCTATTTCCACAACTTGAGACATCTGTTGCTCACTCATTTTTTCTGCGGCCAGCAATTCAAATTGGTCTTTTAAAAATCCTCTGCCATGTAATCTTGCAATTTGGAGACGATCTCCATCTGCTAAAGCGGCTTTAGCTTGTGCAATTACACCGGTATCCGTGATTCTATGGTTACCCATCGGTGTTCTGATATAAAAACCATCTTGGTCTTGAAGAACAAATTGGTGTCTGCGACCAATACGGTCACGAGTTACAATTTCCCAAAAGGCTTCCATCTTTGTTTTGCCTTCAAAATGGGACATAAATTCGTCATCCATATTTGTCCATGCACGATCCAAAGCTTGCGGATCAATATCGGCTATTTTACCATTGTTAATATTTGCCATCAAATTTCTAAATTGCTTTTCAGTAATACTTCCTCTATCTTTAGGATCAATATCTTCCCATTTCATCGGGAAACGTTCAACTTCTACCGGACCTGCTATATCAGCAGCATCTGTGTTCGCATCCTGATGCATCGGCGCCGGCTCTGTTTCTTGAGGCAAATCGACAGGATCAGAAGACACAACCGTACTTGTATCCGTTGGAGTTTGAGATGGTACATCAAGCTCTTTCGAATCAGCTAAGCTTTCACTGACAGCATCTTCCGGTGACGATCCAAACAAATTACGCACACCAAGTGTTACAGCACTGGCACCCAAACCGATGGCCAAACCTGTCAAAGCCCTCTTAAAATCTTTCTTGTCTTTTTCGTTTCCTTTGTGTATGAGTGCACTCGTCCCTGTAATACCTGTTTCAGTTGCTTGCACCAAGTTAGATACGCCCATTCTAACCCAAGAAAATGCTTTTCTAACACCGTTTTCCGCCACTTCCAAATTGATGTTGCCGGCGTATTTTGCCAAAGCACCAAAAGATACAATTGCGATTCCTGTTGTGATGAGACTTTTTCTGACCCATTTCTTGTCTTTAAATTTTTCCTTACCGGCATCACCCCAAAGCTTTACTGTTTCATTGAAACGCTCTTTTAATGTCCGGCGTGTTTTTTCTTGTCCTTTTTCTTCTTTTCTTTTCTTTGCACGCATTTCTTGTACTTTTTTACCAACGCCGAAGAAGTAAGGGCTTACTGCCATATACGCACCATAAGCTGCTATAGCTACCGTACCATAACCTGTTAAACCGAGCAGGACAGTTGCAGCTGTGTTACAAAACATCTGTTCTTTGTTTTCTTTCACACTCTTGCCGACATTCTTAAAAATCTTTACAAGTTTGCTGTATCTTCCGTTTGAAATCTCGTCTGCCTTTTGCTCAATTTTATATTTTCTTATTTCAAATCTGTCAGCAACTTGTTTAAGATATTCTCGAGATTGTCCTTTTAATTTTTTCGCTTTTTGTTTCAGCTTCGAAACAAATTCTTCAGCTTGCAAAGCATAATCAGCAACGTTCATTGAAAGTTGATCAGCGTTGATGATCATACTTTTCTTTGTTTTCTTCGTTTTGAAGAGCTCTTTATGAACATCTTTGGCTGTTTCTTGAACTCTTTGAGCATATTCTTTAGAGGCTTGACTACCGAGCGTCATTTCTTCTTGTGTCGGAGCTTTCAGCTGAGAAGCGGCAATCACACGGCACAAATCTTCTATAGCAAAATCTTTGACGGTGTTTCTAAATATTTCTTCTTTTTCTTTTACTGTTGCAGTATTAAACGCCTTATCTGCGGCCAATTTCATTCTGGCTTTTTCTTGTGCAACTTTAAAAAGGTTATTTTCCAAGTATTCATTTGCTTTTGCATCATTTAAATCAGTCGAACCTTCTTCGCTTTCTTCCCAAATACTGATACGTGAAAAAAGTTTTTCGTGTTCTTGTTTAAAACTCTTATAATCGTATTGACCTTTTAAGATGCTTAAACTGTTCGCATTTTTATCATAGATATCCGCATCATCTACAACCTTGCCGTGTGCTTCGTTCCATAAAGCTCTTGCCTCAAGATAAATTGAAGCATTCGGATAATATTTTTCCATATACCGCAACGCTGCACGGAAATCCGGATCCGAGACATCTTTTTTTACCAAAACATTTTTTGCCCATTGATATTTATCTTCAGAGCTTCTCTCTGTTTTGTTATATTTTTCTTCTTGTTCTGCCATTTTTACATTCTCCAATGAATATTGTTTTCCAAAATTGTCTGCACTATACACCATTTTTTTGATAAAATCAAGAACTTTTTTGACAAAATTTTATTTTTCCAATAAATTGGTCTAAAACAATAATTGAACACGCAAGCATTTTTATCTTGCTTTGCTCCATATTATACATTATAAAAGCGTTTAAGTCCAGCTTTTTTTTATTAAGGATATTTTTTGATGAAAGTTGACATATTTGACTTTGATTTAGACAAAGACCTGATTGCAAAGAAGCCCGCAAATCCACGTGATAGCTCCCGCCTTCTAGACTTATCTGACGGTGTGCGAATCGTTGACCGCCACTTTTATGATTTGCCGAATATATTAAATAAAGGTGATGTCCTTGTTTTTAATGACACAAAAGTTATTCCTGCACGCCTTTACGGTGCCAAAGGTGAAGCTTTGATTGAAGTCACACTTTATCACCCTGTGAACGGCCTTTCTTGGTGGAGTTTTATTAAAAATGCCAAACGTTTAAAACCCGGTGATCTTATTACTTTTTATAGTTCAGAAATATCCCTCCAAGAATCGAAATTTCAGGCAAGAGTCTTAAAAAAAGATCTAGAGGATGGTGTTTTAATTGAGTTTACCTGTAATGTCGATTCGCTTTCTCAAATGCTTCAAACTTATGGTGCCATGCCATTACCGCCCTACATTAAGCGCGATAAACCTGTTAAAGGTCTTTGGAGCCCTTATAATGATAAAGAAGACTACCAAACCGTCTATGCTAAGAACGATGGGGCTGTCGCAGCTCCGACAGCTGGTCTGCATTTCACACAAGATGTTCTAAACCGACTCGATGAAAAAGGTGTTGAAAAAGTCTTTTTGACACTTCACGTCGGAGCTGGCACATTTTTACCCGTCAAAACGGAGGACACCAAAGATCATAAAATGCATGCCGAGTTCGGTATTATCTCACGCGAATCGTCAGACCGCATTAATCAAGCCAAACAAGAAGGGCGGCGAATCGTTGCCGTTGGTACAACATCTGTGCGTTTGCTTGAGTCCGCAGCTGGTGAAAATGGAATTTTACATCCCTTTTGTGGAGAAACAAACATTTTTATAACACCTGGTTACAAATTTAAGATTATTGATTACATTATCACGAACTTTCATTTACCTAAATCTACACTTTTTATGCTCATCTGTGCCATTGCGGGTACAGACCTAATGAAAAACGCTTATACCCATGCCATCAAAGAGAAATATCGTTTCTATTCTTACGGTGACAGTTCCATTTTGAAGTGTGTCAACAAAATTTAAACCTTTATTGTTTATCTTCAATATTGAATTTTTGAAATTGAGGTGTTTTCTTTGCGTGGCATTTTGAAGTTACTTACATCCGTAAAAGATTCTTTACTTCCGGCTTTTATTACTTTAATTGCCGTTTTTTGCACTATCGTTTTTAAAAATACCGAGACTTCTGAAATATTTTTAATCAATCTTTTCTTTTACATCGTTGCTTTACTTGATTTTTCTTTTTTGCTTTTTAAGAAAAACATGCGAAGTACTTTTTTAGCATTATTTATTTTAACTCTTTATGTTTCAATCAGACAAATTACTCTTAGCACCTTACTTCCTATCACTGCTTCTAGCATATATTTGTGGCTCATGCTTTTAACGCCGCTCAATCTTTTTATTATTTTTCAAATGCCTCCTAATACGCGTTTTTCATTTTATATATTCTGTTCTTTTCTTTTTGAAGCTTTCGTATTAGAGACCTTTTATCTCTTGGAAATTACCCTGGGGGATGTTTTTTATTCTGTCGCTCTTGTTTTTTGGCTTTTGCTTTTTGTTTTTCTTCTTTTTTCCATCAGTAGTCATCCTTCTATTCAAAAAAACGCTTCTTTTTTTGCAGATCTTCTTATTTTTTTGTCGCTTTTGAACATTGAAGATACCTTAACATTTATTCTTTCTTTGAGTTTTGCTTTGTTTATTTTGTTTGTTTCAGATATTCTATCTGCGATATATTCTTATTTCAGAGATGAGCTTACCGGTCTTTATAGCATACACTCATTTAAAAGACATGATAAAAAAACTTTTCCGCCGAAATACACTATTGCCTTCTTTTACCTCGACAATTACAGTAAACTCTTAAATGTTTTTAAACAGAACTTAACCGACAAGCTTACGTTGATGGTTCTACAGCGTGCCTTATCTCTTGAGCCCCCTGCCCTTATTTACCGCCTTAAATCGAATCAATTTTGCCTTATTTTTTTTGATATGGATGTCAAACAAACCTATGAACTCATTGAAAACATGCGCCGCCTTATCGCAGGCACAGAATTTGTCCTTAACAAAAAGCAAATCTTAAAACTCACCATCACCCCGATTGTCTCTGAAAAACGCCGCAGTGATGCTGATGTTTTTGATGTGTTAATGCGTATGCATGAAAATTTCAGACAACGTTATACTTTTACACAAAATATGACTTTCTGTGAAGAAATTGAACAAACAAAAAAAACGCGCCGCTTATCTCACTTTTAACGTTTTTTTGCAAGCGTTATCTATTAACCAAATACCTAACATTAAAATCGGTGCCGTTAATATTTGCCCCATTGTGATATAATCAAAGAAAAATCCCAGTTGTGCATCTGGCTCTCTTAAACATTCCACAACAAGCCTTGCACAAGCATAAAAACTTAAGAAAACTCCAGAAATAAAACCTCTTCTTTGCCGTACCCACTCGAAATGCCATAAATACTGAAGTAAGCAAAATAATACCAAACCTTCAAAACATGCCTCGTAAAGCTGTGATGGATGACGCGGCAAATAGCCACCGCTTGGAAACTTTACAGCCCATGGTACATCTGTTACACGTCCCCATAATTCATCATTTACAAAATTAGCACACCTGCCTAAAAAAAGTCCGATTGGGGTGTAAAGTGCCGCCATATCAGATAATCCTAAAAATGAGTACTTCATTTTGCGCGAACTGTAATAAAGCGCAACGATTGCGCCAAACAACCCTCCGTGAAAGGACATACCTCCGTGCCATAAAGCAAAAATTTCAAGAGGATGAGCAACAAACATATTCAAGTTATAAAATAAAATATAAAATATTCGACCGCCCAAAATGATACCAATTGTAATATTAAACATCATATCGTCCACCTGAGCTTTTGTAATTGGCAGTTTGTATTTTTTTACATTCTGGTAAATAAAAAACCATGCTATGACAATACCGGTCAAGTACGCAAGCGAATACCACCTCAACGAAAAAAAACCAAAATCAAATAACACTGGTGATATTTGAGGAAAAGCTAGCCCATTCATTTAAAAAAACCTTTTCAATAATCTAATCTTTAAAAGTATATTAAAATTGCAAATAATATCCACACCAAAAATAAAAATATGACCAATAATTTTTTTAATTGTTTGATTTTTTTCACAAAAAAAAACACGTTAAAAAAAATATTCATTTTTTGTTGCACAACTTGCTTAAGCCTGTTGTCTATTACTTTAGGTCTTTATATGTTTATATTCGAATTTAATATAAAGGGCATTTTAATGCTTTTGAGTACCTCGCCTTTAAGATATGCTAACCCGATTGATACTGTTGAAAGTATTTTCGGACAAAAGTCTTTTGAATTTGAACGACGAAACTTAAACGAAATTGTTATTGAGATTCAAGGTAAATGGAATAATATGCTCCTTTTCTTTGCCTGGGAAGAGCATTTAAAATGTCTTCACCTTTCCTGTTTTATGGATATTGAAAATAAGGTTTGTGACACAACACGTATTTTTGAATTGCTAGCTCTCATTAATGAAGATTTGTGGCTTGGTCACTTTTCTTATTGGACAGAACATGAAACTCCTGTTTTCAAACACTCCATCATTGTTAATCCCCAAGATGTTTATTTTGAAGAAAAACTTTCTCAAATTATCGACATTGCTATTGGCGAATGTGAACAAATGTATCCTGTTTTTCAAGCAGTCATTGCTCAAAACATTCCCCCAAAGCAAGTTCTTCTTTCTGTTTGCGGAAATGTTCTCCAATAGTCTTTAAGATGCTGTTTTAAATTGTGCATTGTAAAGCGTTCTGTACGCACCGTTTTTAATTTCAAGTAATTCTTCGTGCGTTCCTGTCTCGACCATTTTTCCGTCGTTCATCACAATGATTTTTTGAGCATTTTTAATGGTTGATAATCTATGTGCAATTACAAAAACCGTACGGTTTTTCATCAAATTTTCAACCGCCTTTTGCACTATCGCCTCCGACTTGTTGTCAAGTGCTGATGTTGCTTCGTCCAAAATCACAATAGGAGCGTCTTTTAAGAGTGCCCTTGCAATAGCAATACGCTGCTTTTGTCCGCCTGAAAGCAACGTGCCACGTTCTCCGATTTGTGTGTCAAGCCCGTTTTCTAAACTTTGAACAAAATCTTCAAGATAAACAAGCCTTAAAACACGCCATATATCCTCTTCCTTTGCTTCAGGACGGCCCGATAAAACATTCTCTCTTATGGTACCGGAAAATAAGAAATTATCTTGAAACACAACAGCCATATTTGCTCTTAAAGACTTTAATGTATAGTCTTTAATATTATGCCCATCAATCAAGATCTGTCCTGAGGTCACATCATAGAAACGTGGTAAAAGATTGACAAGTGTTGTCTTTCCGCCACCAGAATTACCTACAATTGCAATATTCGAACCTGCATTCACTTTTATATTGACATCTTTTAGGACAGGCACACCCTTGCTGTACTCAAAATTGACATGTTTAAATTCAATACTTTTTTGAATATGATCCAAAACGGCTGCACCTTCTTTATCTTCAATTTTCGGTTTTGAGTTCAACAGTTCAACTAGGCGTTCAATGGCTAAAAATGATATTTGAACGTTGTTAAAACTTTTCCCGATACTCTTAACCGGTGTATACAGCAGAATTAAGGCTGTAATGAACGACACAAAGTTACCTGGTGAAATTTTACCATTCACAATCAAAGAACTACCATACCAAATAACAGCACCAATACCTGCAGATACAACCACATGCATTAACGGTGTCATCCATGCTGTTTTCTGAACCATTTTAATACCAAGCTTGAAAATTATTTTTAATGTGTCATCAAATTTGCGATACATATAACCTTGCAAATTATAACCTGCTATTGTCTTATTTCCGCTGTATGCTTCATTGTAGTTGGTGTATATTTTTGCACCTTCTTCTATACTGGCTTGGATGGTCTTTTTTATGCGTCTTTTTACCGTTGAAAGGGGAAGTAAAGCTAAAAACATGACAGCAACAGCAATAATTGCAAGTTGCCACGAGTTATAAATAAGCACACAAACCAAAGAAAATGATGAAAAGAACTTAGAAACAAATGTCCTTAAATTATCAAGCAAACCACCACACGCTATATCACAATCCGCCGAAAAACGTTGTAAAATAACTCCCGAATCATTCTTATCAAAAAACGCCGTTTCCATAGACATTAATTTCTTAAATAAATGCCTTTTTAAATCCTGATTGATGTGCATACCAACCCAACTGTTTAAATATGTCGCTATGTAATTCAGGGTACCTTGCAAAGACGTAAAACAGATAATTAAAAACGGAATATAAACCGGTGAATTTTCAGATTTTTCAACCAAAACAATATCCATATACGGTTTTAATGAAAGTGCAATTACAGAATCAAGTGCCCCTATGGGTACACTCACAAGTACAGCCAAAATAGCCCTGAAAAGATATGGCTTAATAAACGGCCACATCATTTCATAGTGCTCGTGAAACTTCATTTTAAGCTCAACATGTTCGATTTTAGACAATCAAAAGTTCCTTTAGATAATGTGCAAAATATTAAGTATATAATAAGCGAGAACGATTTGGATGGCAAGTATAAACAAAAAAGAGAGCTGAAAACTTTTCTTTTTTGTTTTGTGGCAAAATAATTTTTGCGCCATAAATGCCCCCGGCGTTCCACCCAAAAGCTCAAGTAAATGCAGTTGTATTTCTGGTACTCTCCATGATTTTGTTTTTGCTGCTTTTTTATCTGCTCCGTAAGCCACAAAGGTCACAAAGTTGATCCATAAAAAATGAAGAGGTAAAAACATCAAAAAACTTTGCTTTGAAAATGGTGTAAAATAAATGCCTTTTGTTTCCAAAAAATATATTGTACCCATCATGAGGGCAAAATAACCCATAAAAAACGGGTTTTTTTGGAGTGGTTTTACAAGAAACATCGCACCAATTAATAGAACGGCAATTGTAAGTAACATTGTTTGTCCTTTTATTGTTTTATCAACTTTCTATTCTTTGCAAAGTAAAAAATCAAATCAAAAATAATGTCAATCTTGTCATATATGCTCAAAAACACCGTCAATAATCTGTGGCAAAAAATAATTTGTTACACCAGGTAAAAAAGAAACTTTATCAACACGAGCAAAAAGCGGACCTTTATGGCAAGCAAGAACCATTTGCTCAATGTTCTTTTGTTCACCTCTCATTAAAATTTCGACACTACCGTCTTCAACGTTTCTGACCCAGCCTGAAATACCGCCAATATTTTTTGCCGTTCTTTCAGCCCAACGTCGAAATCCGACTCCCTGCACTCGTCCTGATATTTTTAAGTATATTTCGTGCATTATTCTTGTACTTCTTTATTTTTATCTTTCTTAAACAAACCAAAGACCCCTTTGGCTAAATCGGTACCGCCTTGAACAATCCCATCTGTTGCATCTGTAATAATACCCAAGCCTTCACTAACGACATCTGATGTATCTCGATAAACGCTTTGTACACCCGCTCTTGCTCCAGTCGGTGCTTCAAACATATTTGAAAATTTTGTATTTTTTAGAGCTGTATAACAAGGTGCTTGATCTACATCAAGAAGAAGTTGCGAACCAATAAATGCTGGTCCGGACATTGCTACCCCAACCACATTCTTCACAACTGATGCTGTATCAATGGCAATACCTGGATTTTGAACAGTCCCGCTTATCTTCACAAGCGAAGAAATGGCTTGTGCAATGTTCGTGTCTGTTAAATTTCCGTTAAATGGTTTAATCGCAATATCGATTTTATCGTTTTTCAAATTAATATCGCCATCACCCACAATTATCATTTTTTTAGAGTCAAAAACAATACCTTTCGGAAATGAGGCCTTACCTTTTGCTATATCTGCTCTGACAACAGCACACTTCATCGACATTTTAGGATCTTTCGCTTCCATTTTTAATGCAGACAAAAGCTGAGCAATAAAATTGCCCTTTAAATATTTCAAAGCGCCGGCTTGCAGCTGAGATTGTCCAATCACAACAATTACTTGCCCATCTAAATTTTCAATAACACTCTGATATGTTGCCCCGTTTGATTTAATAGCTATATGTAAATTTGTTTCGCCGCCACTCTTAAATCCGAATGTGCTTTCATTCTTTGGTGTAAGATTTTTCAAAAATTGTTGAATCACAATGCCTTTACCATCTAAATTGAGTGTTAAAGCATTTGATGTTACCATAGCGGACAAGTTTCCGCTGACAATTCCACCACCCGCTATAAAACTTAAAGGTTTAATATTTAAAACCCCATTTTTCACGTCTGCCGTCCCTTTGAGGTTTTCAAGACTGATATCTTCGTTTAAAATCAACTTTTTAATATCAAAGTTGAGGTTTGCATCAAAGGCTTTCAAAAAAGATAAATCAAGCTTTTCATCAGGCACATAAGCTGCTGCATTTGCTGATTTAATAACAGATAACGAAGCTGTCTTTTTCTTTGGTGCTAATGTCATTACATTCAACAGATTACTTGCCAAATTTCCCGTTATGAAAGGTTTTGATCCTGATATATCAACCCTTATCTTACCCTCAATAACGTTTCCGCCCACATCAAGTTTTGCCAACATCATATCTATTATTTTAACATCACCACTTACTTTTGAAATAGCTTCAAGTTTTGGCAATCCGAAATTTCCGTCAGGCGAATCAATATTTACATCCGCATCAAATTTCAAATCATCCGCCAAATCGGTCAACAACCCTTTCATTTTTAAATTACATCCGTATGCTTTTGCATTAATCACCGCATTATACGGCTCATTTTTAAGCAAAGTTGTCAGCGAATCGATGGTTGCTGTGCCTTTAATATTTTCACCGTTAACATTGATATCATAATTTAAGTCAATTTTTGAGTTAATGTCTTGAGCTGTAAATTGCAACATGCTGATTTTGACTTTTGTCGCAGATTTTGCTTTCATGTCTTCATAGACAACAATACTGTCCGTTATATCAAATGAATTTGCTACAAAACCGGCCAAAAAAGGTGTTGCCGCATCGTTTACTTCTTTGTCCAATTTGTTTTCGAGTTCACTTTCTGATTTATTTTGTTCTCCAGCTTCTTTATTTGTCGGTTTTGAAAAAATCCAATTTCCTTGCCCCTCACTGTTTGTTGCCACATTAATTTCAGCTCCGATAATATTAATTTCTTCAATTTCAAGCTTTTTGTGCAGAAGTGGTGCCAGATATAGTGTCACATCGGCTTCTTTTATTTTGACCATCGGTTTGTCTGCCATCCAATCCGCATTCGAAAAAATCACATCTTTGACGGCAATGGTTGGTACGAGAGAAAGTTTTAGGCCGATATCACCATTTAATGAAAGCTGTCGCCCTGTTTGCTCATAAACGAATTTTTCAATAGCAGGCTTGTATTCATTCAAATCAAACTGATTGATAAAAATTATGACACCGATTACAGCTGCTAAAATCAAAAACGAAAAAATACCGAATATCCACTTCAATACCTTTAACATCAGCTTATTTCTCCTTAAAATTGAAACCTAAATTTTTCATATCGTCTTTAAAATAATCAGGGATCGGGGCTTTGACAACACATTTTTTATTCATCACGCAAGATAAATCTATTTGATATGCATGTAAATGTAATTTTGAACTTAAATCTGCACTCATATTTCTTGTACCATATTTTCGATCACCCACAATCGGTGTTTTAATATGCGCCAAATGCACTCTAATTTGATGCGTTCTTCCTGTCAGGGGAGAGGCTTCAATGAGCGAAAATTTTGTACCGATATTGTCAAGCACTTCATATTCCGTCACTGCCTTTTGCCCGTCTTCAACCACAACCATTTTTTCACCGATTTTTTCTAAATTTGACTTAATTTCGCCTGTTTTTTTCTTCGGGCAACCTTCACACAAGGCTAAATACGTTTTCTTTAACGCGTGCTCACGAAATGCTTTTGTTAAAACAAGTGCATATTTTCTATTTCGCGCCAAAACCAAAAGTCCTGAGGTTTCTTTATCAATTCTATGGGTTAATTTCGGACGATCTTCAAGACCGAATTTTAAAGCGTCAAGCAAACCGTCAATATGTCTTGTTTGATTTGTTCCACCTTGCACAGCAATCCCTGAAGGTTTGTTTAATACAATTATGTTGTCATCTTTATATATGACCATATCTTTGATAAGCTTTTCATCTGTCTTTGAAACAAAATCGTTTTTTTGCGGTGCTTTTTCATTATCAAGTGGCGGAAGCCTTATTTCTTGCCCGGCCACAAGCCTTGTTGATGTTTCGGCACGTTTGCCGTCAACTTTAATTTGTTTCGTTCTTAGTAATTTTTGAAGCCTTGAAAGCGAAAGTGACGGATATTCTCTCAAAAACCAACGGTTTAAGCGAATACCGTCGTCATCTGTCTTGACCTTAACAATCGAAACACCGGCCATTTATCTTCCCCCTTGCCTTTTGTTTATCGGCCTGCCGATTGTTTTTGGCACATAAGGCTTGACTTTTTTCTTTTTTTTCGGCTCCATAAATTTAATATCATCTAGCTTCGGCAAACTTTGAATTTCCAAAACCTCAGGCATTTTCGCCGCCGTTTCATCCATCAGCTCTTCTAATGATTTTTGCTCATCAGCGCCCAAAATAATGAGAGATGCCTGCTCCTTTCGGGCAATCATTTTGGCATCCGAAATCAAATCGTTCCCAACCATAATGATCTGAACATCATTTTCTTTTTTCAGCTTTTCCCAAAATTCAGGCGGCATATGCTCTGCTGTTTTTTCTGAGATGATAACTTTTTTTAATTCTTTTTTTTCACTCATTTTTTCTTGTCCTTTTCTTTTCTTAAATTGTCAAAATATTCTATTCTTTTTTTAATTTCTCGTTCAAACCCTCGTTCTACCGGCTCATAAATCTTCGTTCTTTTCATCCCGTCCGGAAAATAGTTTTGCCCCGAAAATCCGTCTTCCAAATCCTGATCATAAATATACCCTTCATGATAGCCTAGGTTTTTCATCAGCTTTGTCGGTGCATTCAAAATATGCTTTGGCGGCATCAATGAACCGGTTTGTTTTGCAAGCCCATAGGCCTTATCCATTGCTTTATAAACCGCTGCCGATTTCGGAGCTGTTGCCAGATAAGCCGTTAACTGCATAACAGCCAAGTCGCCTTCCGGAGAACCCAAGCGTTCATATGTTTCGGCACAAGATATAGCTTGAACAATAGCATTCGGATCAGCAAGCGACACATCTTCAATGGCAAAACGCACAAGCCGACGTAACACGTAACGCGGATCTTCACCTGAACTTAACATTCTCGCCACCCAATAAAGTGCTGCATCCACATCTGAACCTCGAAGGGATTTATGCACGGCCGATATCAAATTATAATGACCATCACGCCCTTTGTCATAAACAGGTGCTCGCGAACGGACAATATTCATCACATTTTCTTTATCAAAAATTTCGCCTTTCTTAGCGTAAGCCCATATACTTTCAGCTAAATTTAAGATATATCTCCCGTCACCATCTGCAATTTCTTTTAAAAATGTGCGTGCTTCATCGTCGATCGGCAGTTTCTTTCCTTCTTCTTTTTCAGCCCTAGTAAGCAACACCTCAAAATCACCTGCACTGAGACGGTTTAAAACAAAAACCTGACAACGTGAAAGCAAAGCGGCATTTAATTCAAATGACGGATTTTCAGTCGTTGCACCCACCAAAATTACCGTTCCGTCTTCCACATACGGCAAAAAGCCGTCTTGCTGTGATTTATTAAATCTGTGAATTTCATCAACAAATAAAAGCGTCCCTTTACCTTGATTGGCTCTTCGTTCTGAAGCATATTGAAAAACGCGTTTCAAATCTGCCACCCCTGAGAACACGGCAGATATTTGCTCAAAATAAAGGTTTATGTGTTCAGCCATCAATCTGGCTATGGTTGTCTTACCACATCCCGGAGGCCCCCACAAAATAAAAGATGTTATCTTGCCCGTTTCCAGCATTCTTTTTAACGGAGCGCCCTCACCTGTGAGTTGATTTTGCCCGACAACTTCATCTAATTTTGTCGGGCGTAAACGATCAGCAAGGGGCCGTTTGACTTGGCTTGAAAACAATGTTTCTTCCATTTGTTATCTTCCCCTTTGGTCACGCCCCATGCGATATGATGTTTCCACCATTTTTTCTTGCATTTTTCTTTTTATGATTTCTTCTTTTATTTTTTCTTGCTTTATTTTTTGGTCGTCTTTAATCTGCCCATCTCTTAATTTTTTCTTATACTCCTCAATGTCTTTTTCTTTCCTGACTTCGAGTTTCTTTTCTTCAAGCTGTTTTTTCATGCGTTCATTTCGTTCTTTAAGTTTTTCTTCTTCAGTCTTTTGAGCGCGATTATAAAATTTATCTAAAATATCTTCATCAGTATCTTGACGTTTTAGAAACATATTATAAAGTTTTTTTCCGGCACGCATAATATCTTCAATTCTAACTCCAGGATGTTTTGATGCGTCCCAAACACCCGCCGGCCCAACAGCAAAGAAAAACTCAGTTAGATCAATGCCTTTTAGTTTTTTCTTTTTCTTTTTTGGTGCCAAAATTTCTTTTAATTCTTTTGGCGTAACTGGACGACCGAGGGCTTGCTCAATTTGCGCCTGTGAAATAATACATTCACTTAAATCAAGCTCATAAATGTTTACACCTGTAAAATTACACCCTGTAAAATCAACACCTCGCAAATCAACTTGTGTTAAATCAATTTTTGATAAATCCAAAAGTGTCAAGTTGATGCGTCTTAAGTTTAATTTGTGCGGATAATAGATTGCTAAAAATTCAACCAAATCCTGCAATTCTTGCAAGGCGATTTCATCCATTTCCACATCAAGTAAAATGGCGTCTTCAATATCAGCATCCTTTAGTGTCACACCATTCATTTTGGCGCCGGTAAAGTTTGTACCTTTTAAGGTTGCGCCTGAAAACACAGCCTGATTTAAGTTTGCACCGGACAAATCGGCCCCTGATAAATCCGCACTTGAAAAGTCCGCACCTTCCAAAACGGCACCTTTAAAATCGGAATCCCTTAAATCTGCACCCGAAAAATCTGCATTTTTAAAATTTTCACCGGCATGTTTTGAACCGGTTAGAATCTGTCCTGAAAAATCAGCCCCGCCACCAACATGACGCACTTTTTTAAGCAAACTTTTTTGGTCATCTACTTTTGCTGTCACATCCGAAATGGCACTCCATGAAAAATTATTTTCATAGAGTTTATCTAAATCAAAATCCTCATTTTCGGCTCCTTTTGCTCCTTTCACTTTTTCGCGAAGAGTTGCAAGATGGAAGACCGCTTTGTTTTCATTATCAGACACCATAGCGCCCCTTTATACTTTATAAAAGGAAGTTTACACTCTTTTTTGATAAAATACAATTTATTTTTTTTAAGATTCTTCGCTTTGTTTAATTTTTTTTATAACCCATGCTGAAGGCAAACACATTAAGCCTGCAATAATGAAGAAAACAGGCCAGTTTGTCCACTCCAACAAATATCCTGATGTTGCCGAGAAAAAGTCGCGTGCAAGCGATAAAAATGAAGACAATAAAGCATATTGCGTCGCCGTGTACATCACGTTGCACAGCATTGACATATAAGCCACCAAAGCTGCCGTTGCCATGCCTGATGAAAAGTTCTCTAGTGATATTGTTAAAACAAGCATTGGTATATTATGTCCTGCGTACGCTTGCACAGCGTAAAAAGCTGTTGTCAGGCCTTGTGTAAAGACACAAATATATAACCCTTTATATATACCGTTCTTTTTTAAGAATAATCCGCCATACAGTCCACCTAAAATTGTTGCAAAAAGCCCAAATATTTTAATGACATACGCAATTTCGGCCGGTGAAAATCCCATATCATCATAAAACGGATAAGCCATAGGACCAATGTATGCATCAGAGAGTCTGTAAATAAAAATTAAACATAAAATCCATTTCCAATTTTTATGCTTCATAAAATCCTCAAACGGTTTAATCACATGTTCAATTAAAAATTCAGAAAAATCTGTTTTTTGTTTTTTGTCACTTTTTATTTCAACCGGTTCTTTAACAAAGAGCACTGTTAAAATGCCGACTACCGTACCAAGTGACATTACAAAATAAACTGCATTCCAGCTCATAACTGTTGCCATAAACAAGGCACCTGCCCCCGAAAACAGCATACCGATACGATAACCCAGCACAAAAACAGCAGCACCGGACCCTTGAAGTGAAGCGTCATCCTTAAACATTTCAACCCTAAAGGCATCTAATACAATATCGAGTGTTGCTGAAAAGAAACTAACCAGTACAGCTGTCAAAACCAAATAAAACACTCCAAATTCGGGGGTCCAACGCGACATTGCATAAATTGAAAGAAACAAGCATATCTGCGCCATAATCGCCCAACTTTTACGCCGACCTAAACGCCAAAAAAGTGGAATTTTCCTTCCATCGACCATTGGCGCCCAAAGCCATTTTAAGGCGTACGGAATTTTCACGAGCGACATCGCCCCAATTGCTCTATAACTCCAACTCACATCTTTGAGCCATAAACTTAAAGTGCTCAAAACAAGTAAAAGCGGCAACCCGCTCGCAAAGCCAAGCAAAACGAGCACCAGCATTTTTTTTGTAAAGTAAGTTTGGTAAATATTGCGTATCTTTTCTATCATGTAGGGTAGGGTAAACATATTTTTTTAATTTTTTGCTAAAAAACTCCTTATCAAAGGAGTTTTTTTGGTGCTCCGGAAAAGACTTGAACTTTCACTGGGAACCCCCAACATGCACCTGAAGCATGCGCGTCTACCAATTCCGCCACCGGAGCGTTCTTCTTTTCTAATAAAGATTTTTAACTTTGATGTCAATATCTTTTTCAGGCAAACATCAAAATCAACACACCTAAAATCACCCGATAAATCACAAACGGCAAATATGTCCATTTTTGAAGCCATTTCATCATCAGGTAAATCACCAAATATGAGGCGATAAATGAATAAAAAACAGCATCAAGGGCATATAAAATTTCAGCAATATTGCCTTCAACAAAAAGTCTGTATCCCTCCAGACACCCTGCTGCAGCAATCACGGGAATAGAAAGCATCATCGAAAATTTTGCCGCGTCCATACGGCTTATTTTTAAAAATCGTGCCATTGTAATTGTGATTCCCGAACGTGATGTTCCCGGAACCAAGGCTAAACATTGCGCAAGCCCGATTAAAATCGCATCTTTTAATCTAATGTCTCTCAAATCACGCCTGCTGTTAAAAAATCTGTCCGCGCCGTAGAGTATAAGACCGTAGAACAAAATCGTACATCCGATAATTTTTGGTGAACGCAAAAATCCCATACCGTAATTGCGCAAACAAAGTCCTACAATCAGTGCCGGAATCGAAGCCACCAACAACAAATAGGCCAACCTGTTATAAGGTTTTGAAAAATCAGGTTTAAATTTTGAGACAAAAACTTCTTTAATCATGCTTAATATTTCACGCCTGAAATAAATAATAACGGCAATCAGTGAACCGATATGCAGTGCCACATCAATTCCAATGCCTTGATCTTCTAAACTTGTCAGATGAGAAAACAAAATCAAATGCCCGGATGATGACACGGGCAAAAACTCCGTTAATCCCTGAACAATCGCAAGTGCTATAATATACAAGAGAGACATGGGTTAAAAACTCCGACATTGTTTTTGAGTAATATCAAGAAGCGAACGTGGCCTGAAACGTACATTATTTACCGATGCTCCCCAATGTAAATGAGGTCCCGTTGCACGGCCTGTATGCCCCACAAACCCGATAACATCACCTTGTTTGACTTCATCTCCTGCTTTTACTTTTGCTTGCTTAAGATGTGCATAAATAGTCTGTAATCCGTCACCATGATCCAAAATCACCATATTTCCGCTGTAAAAATAATTGCCACCTGCAAGCAAAACCACACCATCTGCCGAAGCTTTTACTTCTGCTCCTTCAGGTGCTGCAATATCTTCTCCCGTATGCGGATTTTTTTTAACGCCGTTAAAAACACGCTGATTTCCAAATTGCCCGCTTGTTACACCATCTACGGGCAAAATAAAACCTTTTTGCCAATCATGGCGTTTATTGTTTTTAACATTTAAGGCCCTGCCAACGTCTTTTCGCTCGCGTGCAATTTCTGCCTCATCATGCCTTGAAGGCGTCACTTTGTTTTGAGCCACACCTTTGATTGATTGCACCTCCCAAGCTGTTTTTTCAACATCGAATCGAACTTTTCCTAAATGATACGGTGACTTTTCATCTCTTTTTAAGGCCAAAAGCGATGTTTTATGACCATCTTTAACAATCAACAGCTCTCCTTGTTTCAGTTCGCCGCAAATTTCTATAGCAAAAGCATTGAAAGATATACAAAGACTACTCATCAAACAAATCAATTTGTAACGCATCGCGTTCCTCCACAATTTTTGCTTTCACAATCCCGTCAACAAAACGCACATTGAGATTACCTGCTCTGTTTGCTTTTGTTGCATCATAGATGGTTTTAAAGTGCCTATCCGTCACCCATGCAAAACCGCGTTTTAATACTTGTTCAATTGAAACAGCCTCAAGCCTGTGCTTTAGATGAACAACGCCTGTTTTTTTCTTATCAATCAAACTTTGAATGTAAAAAGGCTTTAACCCAATACTTAAAACGTCTCTCTTTTTTAAATCCATCACTATTTGTATGGATTTTTTCAATCGCTCTATACGTTCATCAAAACGCTGTCTGAAATCTGTTAAAATTTGGCTCAAATTCGGAATTCCGCGCCTTAAGCCTTCAAGCCTTTCTTTTAATATTTTAACATATCTTGCAAATGCCGTCATACGCCTTGCATCAAGCATTTGAAGTCCGGCCTCAAGTTCTGTTTTTACAGGCACAGCAAATTCGGCAGCCCCTGTCGGCGTCGGTGCACGCATATCCGAAACATAATCAATCAACATGGTGTCTGTTTCATGTCCCACCGCCGAAATAATCGGAATGTCTGATTCGTAAACGGCTCTGATCACAACTTCTTCATTAAACGGCCACAAATCTTCTAAACTTCCACCACCGCGTGCCACAATCAGCACATCAGGTTTGGGAATGCCGCCTCCTTCTTTTAAGCTGTTAAAACCGATAATAGCTGATGCAATTTTATCTGCGGCACCCTCTCCCTGCACAACGGTCGGCCAAACAATAATTCGGCAGGCAAATCTGTCTTTGACGCGGTGTATAATATCTCTGATTACCGCCCCGCTCGGCGAAGTGACAACACCGATTACTTTCGGTAAAAAAGGAATCGTTTTTTTGTGTGATGGGTCAAACAAACCTTCTTTTAAGAACTGTTGTTTTCTTTCCTCCAAAAGTTTTAAGAGTGCACCGACACCTGCTACTTCCAAACGCTCAATGATGAGCTGATATGAAGATTTACCTGCAAAAGTGGTGATTTTTCCTGTTGCCACAACCTCCAAACCATCTTCAATTTTAACGGGTAAACTTGTTGCCACACCTTTCCAGCACACGGCCGACAAAACGGCATTTGCATCTTTTAAGCTCAAATACCAGTGTCCCGAATCGGCTTTTTTGGCACCAAAAATTTCACCTTTCACACGAACATAAGAAAAGGTATTTTCAACACACCTTTTGATTGCAAACGAAATCTCGCTGACCGTATATTCTTTTTGTTCTTCCATGACATCTTATTTTAAGCTTTTTGTTTTAAGTTGCAATTTATTTTACGGCTTATCTACACACACTTATGATCTAAAACACGTCAATCTCTCGTTTTTATACGAGTTGAAGATGGAGCTCGACATTGCTTTGCAATGATCGCTCGTCTTCGCTCATTGGCTTAAAGCTGACCGTGATACTTCCGTATCACTTTCGCTCGACTCCGAACTCACTCTTGTGAGTTCATATCCTGCTGGATGTGCCAATAAAAAAAGCACCATGAAGGTGCTTTTTTGGCGGGATGGAGCTCGACATTGCTTAACGCAATGCTCGCTCGTCTTCGCTCATCAGCTTAAAGCTGACCGTGATACTTCCGTATCACTTTCGCTCGACTCCGAACTCACTCTTGTGAGTTCATATCCTGCTGGATGTGCCAATAAAAAAAGCACCATGAAGGTGCTTTTTTGGCGGGATGGA
>Ga0310690_10000696_pt1 | contig 67492 bp, 58 predicted proteins | sample AusTroGonzalo_MG_2_FD_207661 | JGI IMG/M metagenome (GOLD analysis project Ga0310690, IMG submission 207661) | Bovine rumen microbial communities from tropical cattle in Woodstock, Queensland, Australia - Gonzalo_04 (v2) (version 2) | ecosystem: Host-associated > Mammals > Digestive system >... | reverse complement strand
TCATCTATATCTATCACATGAACCGGCACAGGAACATACTCACGCGGTTTAAGCCTCTGGAAAACATCAAAAACGCGGTGCTGGAGATTTATGAATATCTGCGGTCTGGAGTATCTCAGCGTAAAAAAACCGGCAAATATTAGAAGAGGCACGATATACTGTGCCCAGCGCATAAAAACAACATTGAATTTTTTTATGAAGGGAATTGTTTTTTTTATAATTGTTTTTATCATTTTGTACCGGCCTGAAAACAACAGTCCCGGCCATCTGTCCGGATCTGCAGTCTACAGAATTATTTTACTTTATTTGCTTACGGCATGGTAATAAGTTATATTTATATTTTGTATAATTATTGTGCCGGAGCAGGGCACTTGTTATGAAGAAGATAATTTTTCTTTTTTTATTTTTTACAGTGGCAACGCCAGTTTACGCCCAGCGTGACATATCAGATGACACAACAAACAGCGTTGAAGAGCAGTCCATACGTACCTCAATGGAACAGGGACCGGATGTTACATATGAGCAGATACTTGCCGATCCGGATAATCTGTCTCTTAACATGAGATATGCCCAGACACAGATAAGAAACGGGGACATAAAAGGTGCTTCAGGCACACTTGAAAGAATGATGATTCTTATGCCTGACAATATGAATATAAAACTGCTTTATGCGGCAGTACTTTACAGGCTTGATGATATTCCGGAAGCGAAAACAGTACTTGACGGCATTAATGAAAACAGAATGTCCGCACAGAAAATTTCAGAAAAAAGGACTCTTGAAAACCTGATAAGGCGCCGCGAGAAGAAATATACGCTTGTATCAAGAACAGCACTCGGGGTGGCCTATGACACAAACCGTAACGCCTTTCCTGACAGCAGCCAGATTGTTTATCCAAGTGGTGGCATATTAAAATTAAATGGCGGAAAAGAAGATGATTTTTCCATGCTTGGAATGTTCTCTGCCGATTATGAGTTAAAGGCCGGAAAAAGCGGGAAGAACTCTTTTTTTCTCGGTGGCTCATATTATATTTCCAGACAGGACACAGCCAATAATCTGAACATGGATATTCTTTCCGGTAAAACCGGATTCCGTTTCAACGGTCAGAAAACAGCAGTAATTCCGCAGATTGTTTACAGCGCGCTATGGCTTGACGGTCATTCATATATCAATACCGCTGGTATTTCACTACGCACAGACAGAATGGTTGACAGCAAAAATACTGTTTACGCTGAAGGAAGACTTCAGAAACAGGATTACATAAACTATCTGGATAATACCGGGAATAATGACAGAGACGGTCTGATAACCACAGCCTCACTGGGCTGGAAAACCATTCCTGCCTCCAATATGTCTCTGGATTCTGCATTTTTATATACAGGCAGAAATGCTGAAAAAAAATATTATGCTTCCGATGCTTTCGGCGGATACATAAATCATTTCTGGCTTCTGGGCAGAAAGAAATATCTTATTTCCTCTCTGTCTTTTTCAGAAGAGAAATACAGGGACGTAAACGTTCTCGAATCTGATTTTCTCGGCAGCAGCAGAACGGATCAGATTTTCAGAGGCTCGCTCAATCTCGGACTTCCGCTGCCAGAAAAACTGGTGGGCAGAAACATATCATTCAATCTGTCCTATGAATATTTCCATAATCATTCAAGCATGAAAATTTATTCCTATACCAATAATAAAATAACCGGAATATTAACCTGCAGGTTTGAAATATAACGCGGTATAACCGGGCCGGAAAAAAGGAGGAAACATATGAAAAAAATAATACTTTTCGCTCTGATTGCCTTACTGCCGGTTTCGCTTTTTGCGGCGGAACAGGAAAAGATAGGCGTTGCCGCTGCTGTCACAGGCAGTGTAAAATCCGGGGACGGCAAAAAAACAAGGACGCTTAAAAGCGGAATGCCGGTTTATCTTAATGAACGCATACGTACAGATTCCAAAGGAACGCTGCAGATTCTTCTCCTGGATGAGACAGTATTTAAACTGGGTCCGGACAGCGACATGGTACTTGACGAATTCGTTTACAATCCCGGCTCGTCAAAAGGAAAAATAACGGCAAACATAACAAAAGGCGTATTCCGCTTCATAACCGGGAAAATAGCACGGAAGAATCCCAAGGATATGAATGTAAACCTTGCTGTAGGCAGCATAGGAATAAGGGGAACCATAGTTGCAGGTACCACAGGGGCAGACGGGTCAACCGTAATTCTGGCAGGGCCTGGCAGCAAAAATAATGCAAATGAGAAAGCCGGTGCCATTTTTGTAAACTCCGGAAAAAAACAGGGACTTTCCTCCGGAGATGAAATTCCCGGAAACAATGGACAGACAAACGGGGTTTATATAGATATTCCCGGAAACGGTACAAACATACATTCTGATGGCAGCATGGAAACTCCGCATCCAATGGGCGCTGAACTTGCAGCAATAACCGGGAAACTTAATGCCGGAACTGCCATAGAATCAGATAGTGTAAAAGACAAAAAAAGCGTTAAACTCCAGGAGAAAAAAAATGGCGGCAATAACAGCTTCGTGGCAAAGAACAGCAATGGCAGGAATGCTGAAGAAAGCGGCAGCATAGGAGAACAGTCCGGACAGAGCGGAGCGGAAACGTCTGCAGGTGCAGCCGAAACACAAAACGGACACAATACTATTGGCAGTTTTGCTGAAAGCACAGTCAGGAATTCACAGGATGACAGGAAAAGACTGGACACTATCGGCCCGGACGCGCCTTTCACTCCATTTATTCCTGGAGATCTTATTCCAGGAAGATGGTATTCATACTCCGCCAGCAATATTCCCCTCCTTGTAAATGGTAATGCAGCTACCGGGGATTTTTTCGCTGATTTTTCCACGGCTGTCAATTTCTATAGCAGAAGAATAGATGGCACGCAGATTGACGTAAAAGATTCAGACGATACTCTTTTCTCATACAGACAGAGTGAACTGCGGCCTATAACAATGTATATTACACCGGTAAGCCAGTCATGGGTCGTACCTTTCGACGGTTCGGCCTTTCTTGACCAGGATGACACGCCGTTGGCCGAAAATGACTTAGGCGGTTCACTCAAATTTACAAGTCGTCCTGATTCAGGTATAAGTGCCACATTGGAATACCTGGCCATAAGCGACCGCAATGGATTGTTTTATATACAGGGTGATGAAACTGACCTGATCCGCATTATGTCGCAGTCTGAAATTAACACATGGCTTAACAGCCGCAGTGGCATATGGAACTGGAGTTCGCACAATGTGCTTGATATTACAGACGGCTGGACCTTAAACAGTGCAGATCTTTCCCTCAATTTCAGCAGCAGGGAGATATCAGGTACATATGTCGTTGAACATGATTTACAGCCTTTCACCCTTTCCATACCTGAAACAGAAGTAATCAATAATAGTATTATTGTCAACACAGAACCTGTTAATCAGACTGAAGCAGTTATCTCCATGTTGTTATTACAGCAGAACAATGAAACCGCCGTAAAATCAACCATAGATTTCACGGAACCGGAAACAGGTGGAATGACAGCTTCTGTTCTTCATACGGGCCTGTCGCAGAATTAACCAGATGCTGTGATATACGCGGTACAGATAGTGAAACTTGTTTCATCAGGGAGAGAAAAATGACCAGACGATTTGTTTTCGTTGATGGCAGAATTGTTGAGACACAGAGTGCCGATCCTGACGTATTTATTGTCATAAACGCCAATGATGATGAAAAAAAGTGGTTCATAGCAAACTATGCTGTTGACGAGCACACATTCAATTCTGCTTTCGATCCTGAGGAGCCGGCCCGTCTGGAATACGAACCAGAGCACCTTGCCGTTATTTTCAAGAGACCGAAAACCTATAAACGTGAGGACTGCTTTCAGTTCAAGATTTCATCGTGCGGACTGTTTCTTTTCAGGGAAACTCTTATAATAACGCTTACAGAGGATATAAAAGTATTCACAGGCAAGCGTTTCAGACTGGTAAAAGATGTAAAAGATCTTTTTCTTAAAGTGCTTTATAGCGCTACAAGTCATTTCATGGATCACCTGAAAACCATAAATATGATTTCGGAGGAGATAGAGCACAAACTGGCCAACGCCACCGGAAACAAGGATCTTATGAATATGTTCTCACTTGAAAAGACCCTTGTTTACTATCTCAATGCAATAAGCTCAAACGGTTCCGTGATAGAAAGGCTTAAAGCCAATCCTTCACGTACCGGTTTCAATCAGAATGATCTTGAAACCGTAGATGATCTTATGATAGAGAACCAGCAGTGCTACAAGCAGGCAGAAATATACTCAAATATTTTCGCCTCGCTTTCAGGGGCAAGGGCCTCAATTGTAAGCAACAACCTGAATATACAGATGAAAAATCTCAACGCGGTAGTCATAGCGCTGGCCATACCAAGTTTCTTCGCAGGTGTGGGAGGAATGTCGGAACTTACAACAATAACAGGCATTGAGAATGTGCAGCTTGCATATGGTCTGTTTTTTATTCTTATGATAATAGTGGTTTTCGCTACGATAAAACTGCTGCAGTTCATGGAGAATAAAGCCAGAAACTCCGCCAATGATACGATGTAAGGGACATATGGCATGAAAATTTTTATTGAATCGCTCGGCTGTCCGAAAAATCTCGCTGATTCAGAAATAATATGCGGGGAACTTAAAAACGCAGGGCATGAAATTGTTTTTACGGAAGACAAGGCGGAGGCAGCACTTATAAACACCTGCGCATTCCTGAAAGCGGCAAGAAACGAGGCTGAAAGCGAAATACGCCGGCTGCTTGAACTGAAAAAACAGGGAAAACTGAGAAAAGTTGCCGTGGCCGGATGCCTTGTGCAGAAAAACGGTGGAAAACTGCTGAAAAAATATCCGGAACTGGATTCCATAATGGATATTTATTCGCTTGAGGCTGCACCTTCTGCGATGAAAACAAAAGGATTTTATAATTCTGACCCTGATGCACTGCTTTCCGCCCCACTTTACAAGACAAGGCTTACCGCTACGCACAGCGCCTATCTTAAAATAGCCGACGGCTGCGATAATCGTTGTGCATACTGTCTTATTCCATCTCTGCGGGGAGGTTTCCGCTCAAAACCGGTTGAGGAAACCGTTGCGGAGGCGGAAGATCTTGCCCTTACTGGAGCGAAGGAGATTTCACTGATAGCGCAGGACACAACGCGCTACGGCGATGATTTATATGGCAGATACGCCCTGGAAACACTGCTGAAAAAACTTGTAAAAATAAAATCAGTCAAATGGTGGCGCATTATGTATGCCTACCCTGAAAGGATCACAGACGGGCTTATAGAAATAATGCGTGACAGTTCCTCCGTGTGCCATTATATGGATATGCCGTTACAGCATATATCAGATTCCGTTCTCAAAAGAATGAACCGTATATCCACGGAAAAGACAATAAAGGAAAAAATAAACGCCCTTCGCTCGGCCATGCCGGATTTCGCAATAAGAACCAATTTTATAGTAGGCTTTCCCGGGGAAACCGAAAAAGATTTTAAGCAGCTGCTGAAATTCATACGGGAATTCAGTCTGAATAATGTAGGTATTTTTGAATTCAGCCCTGAACCCGGTACACCGGCGGCAAAAATGCCGGATCAGATTCCTGCGAAGCTTAAACATGAACGCGCAGGACTGCTTATAGAAGAACAGAGCAGGGTGCTGCGCAGAATTAACAAAAAACTGCCTGGCAGGGAAATAACTGTTCTTATGGATACAGATCAGTCCGGCCGCACATACGCAGATGCCCCGGACATAGATGGCAGCGTAATCCTTACCCGTCCGGTTTCAGGCTTAACAGGCAGATTTATCAAAGCCGTAATATCAAAAGCTGAAGGATATCAGAAAATAGCGGAACCATTATAACAGCGCTTTCTGCAGTATCACTGTATGTATGGCAAAAAAACAGTCCCGGACCTGAAAATAAAAGTCCGGGACTGTTTATATTATGTTATCTGCATTATGGCGGTGGCAGGGCTCCTGGAAGCTGCTCTTTTGTGAAAGGATGCTTCATATAATGATCTATTGACTCAAAAAAACCCCAGCCGTTGCCATAACTTCTTGCTTCTTTATAATATTTAAGAGCCTTATCACGCTCACCACGCAGATCATACAGGTTTCCAAGCCTTACAATACCCCACACAGCCCATCTGGCTGGTGTCTTATCAGTCTTTATTGTATCACGGGACATGGAAAAATATTTTTCCGCATTTTCATAATCCCCCTTCACAAGATAATTGGTACCTATGGCGGTACATATTCTGGAGCGGTATCTTTCCTTGTAAATATCATCGTCCTTGTCATTTACATGGGAAAGGTAATCCAAAGATTGTGCAAGAGATTCATCATACTGTTTGTTTTCATAAAGCGAAACTATCTGTACAAAATGCATCTGTGCATGACGCGGAAACTGTTCGCGGAATTCGCGGGCCCATTTTACAGCCGTGACCGGGTCTGCATATCTGCTGCCTGTCTTTGTATATATCTCCACAAGCAGAAGTTTCGCCGCTGTGGAATTGTAATATCCCTTCTCACGGCAAAGATTAAGCATTTTAATGCCTTTTTCAGCATTGCCGCTCATTACAAGTTTTGCAAGAATCTTAACAACACCGCGCAGTGTTCCGGCATAATACTCATACATTCCCAGACCAAGATATGCATCATATGCCTCAGGATCTATTTCCAGCGTACGATGCATGCTTTTCAACGCCTTCTTGCCACTGGAATAGGCTTTCAGCCAGCGGTGCTGCAGAACAGCAAGCCGCGCGCGCAGCCCATACATTCCTCCCATACACATATGCGCCAGACTGTCATTCGGGTGATTTTTAAGCCATAATTTTCCTGTTTCTATGGCTTCGTCAGTCTGTACCGCGTACAGTTTTTCAAGTTCCGGATTGCTTTCGTCTTCAAGATATTCCAGACGCGCCCATGTAACCATGGCAATACCGAAACGGGATATTGGGTGGTCAGGATATTTTTTTAATGCCTCATTGAAATATTCAGAGGCCTCATCAATCCGTACGCCATATATATTATCCAGTCCCTTTTTTGCCAGTATTTTAAGCTCTTCCGGAATCTGTTCCGGGGCAGAAACAGTCTTTTTGGCCCAGACATTACCGGTCAGAAATGCAAAAGAAAAAAACAGAACTCCTGCGCAGATTATCTTTTTTATCATATTTTCCTGCTTTATTTAAAATACTGCTGTTTTTCAAAAACGGCAGATACGGTAAAATTATTTTTCAGCGGACACGTTTTCCGAAACAGTTGAAACCTTAACTGTTTCCGTTCCGGCTGATGATTCTGTTTCAACCGGAGACTTTTTTCCCTCTGAAGAAGCCTGCTGCTCCGCTACGCCGGATTTTTTTCTGTGGCCTATTCCATGTATATTTATCATACGCTTTTTTTCCGGAGCGGCCTCATATTTAACAGGAATGACAGATTCTGTTATACGGCCATCCTCGGAAACATTCTTGCGTGGAGAGATCATTACCTCGATCTTAAGTGCTACAGGAACAAATCCTGTTTTCTGAAGCCTCTTGAACTGTTCCCTGAGTTTAAACGGGAGAATCTTCACGTCACGTGTTATTCCTGCTTTAACAACCGGGACACGCAGTTCATCCGCCTGATATGGCACTTCCCAGAAAGTTTCTCCGGATTCCTCGTTTTTAAGCTGCAGACGGAAAGCATAGCGTATGACTATACCCATTTCCTTTTTCTCGGAATTATTATCGAGGGAAATAACCGTACGGAGACGGTCAAAATCAAGCCCCTTTACAGACAGTTCTCTTGTCTCCGTATATACAGCCGTGGCATTCCTGTCTTTTACCTCTGTTCTGGGAGTGGTTTCCCAGGAAAGGCTGCCAATAACAGTCCGGGCGGAAGAGAGCGCCGGAAGAAACATCAGACAGAAAAAGGAAATAATAATTTTTTTCATAGTATTTTTTATCCCGCTCCTGTCAGGAGCGGGATATTTTCAGACCAGGTAATCAGAGAGCAGCAGCTTTTTCAGCTATCTCTCTGGAAACAGTTGTATCCTCCCAGGCAAAACCACTGCGGCCGAAATGACCATAAGAAGCAGTTTTGCGGAATACAGGAGTACGGAGCTTAAGCTCTTTGATTATTCCTGCAGGAGTAAGGTCAAACATCTTTTTTATAATGCCGGAAAGTTTTTCCTCAGGGATTGTTCCGGTACCATGTGTATTTATATACAGGCCAACCGGTTCCGCAACACCTATGGCATAGGCCAGCTGAACCGTGCATTCCTTCGCCAGTCCTGCTGCCACAATATTCTTTGCTATATAGCGTGCCATGTATGCAGCAGAACGGTCAACTTTTGTAGGATCCTTTCCGGAGAAAGCGCCACCGCCATGCGGAGCAGCACCGCCGTATGTATCTACAATTATCTTGCGGCCAGTGACACCTGTATCAGACATAGGGCCACCAACTACGAATTTGCCTGTCGGATTAACATAGATATGAGTTTTCTCATCGGTTTTGACTTCTGCTTCCGCTATAACCGGATCTATTACAGCCTTTATAATTTCCTGACGGGCTTTTTCAGTAATAAAGTTACCGCTTTCATCGAGAATTTCTTCCGTATGCTGTGTGGAAAGAACAATGGTTTCAATACGTACCGGCTTTCCGTCACGGTACTCTACAGTAACCTGGCTCTTTCCGTCTGGTCCAAGATATGAAAGAATATTCTCCTTGCGTACCTGCGCAAGACGGAACGTAAGGCGCTGCGCCAGCTGCAGAGGCAGTGGCATAAGTTCTTTTGTCTCGTCACAGGCATAGCCAACCATAAGTCCCTGATCGCCGGCGCCACCTGCATCAACACCCTGGGCAATATCCGGAGACTGTGTTCCTATAACATTCAGGACAGCACAGGTTTCGCAGCAAAATCCGTATTTGGGGTCATTATAGCCTATATCGCGCACCACATCGCGCACAAGTTTATCAATATTCACATAGGTTTCAGTGGTTATTTCACCGCCTACAACTACCATGCCGCGTGTTACGAATGTCTCGCATGCCACACGTCCGAGAGGATCTTTCTTAAGAATCTCATCAAGCACTGCATCTGAAATCTGGTCACATACTTTGTCCGGATGTCCTTCTGTAACAGATTCAGAGGTTATGAACCTTTTCCCATTGAATTTCATTTTGTTCTCCTTACTATGTTAACGTTCGTGAGAACCGGCATCTTATTTAATCACAGCCAGTCTGCACGCTAAATCGAGCATTTTTTCTGTATCAGCCTCATTTTCCGTTTCTGCATATGCCCTCATCTTAAGTTCAGTCCCTGAGGGACGCATAAGCAGCCACCAGTCATTTTCAAGTATAATCTTAAGGCCGTCAACTGTTTCGGTTTCAACTATCTTCTGCCCTAACATGGTCTTCGGCAGTTTTTTCTTGACCTTTACCGCGAAGGAATGTTTGTTGGGCATTGCTTTGGCCAGGGGAATATCCCTGCTTCCGAAACAGCTTTTTCCATATTTTTTTTCAATATCTGCAGCTATTGCGGAAAGTTTCTTCCCTGTGGAAATAAGCATTTCCGCAACAAGCAGAAGAATAACAATGCCATCGCTTTCCGGCTGAGTACCGGACCATGCATACCCTCCTGATTCCTCAGTGCCGAACGCAGCCCCTTCGTGAAGAAGTTTTTCCGCTATGAATTTGAATCCTACAGGTGTTTCCTCAAATGGAATCTTTCCAGCTCGTGCAATACGTTTCGTAAGGTATCCCATGGATACTGACTGCGAAATCTTTCCTTTGAATTTCCCTTTGGATATAAGATAATCAAGCAGTACAGGAGCAGTCTGACACGGGGTAAGGTACTGGCCTTTCTCCGTAACAAGGGAAATTCTGTCCCCATCCCCATCCATGGCAATACCGAAAAGTGCCTTTCTTTTTTTGACTTCTTCTATAAGCGGAGCTATATTCTTTTTTGAAGTTTCCGGTACAGCTCCGCCAAAAAGCGGGTCATGCTTAGTGCGTATGGCGATGACATTGGGAGAATCTATAAGGCTCATCGCTTCTGCACCGGTACCGAAAATAAAATCCACAACGACTTTTCCTTTCAGCTTTGAAAGAATTTTCTCCGGCTGAAATTTTTTCTTTATATAACTGCAGTATTCTTTCAGGAAATCTCTTTTTTCTATTACCGCGCCTCTTGCTCTTACAGGTACGGCCTTGGAACTGTAATTTTCTATTTCAGCTGTGATGGCAGCAGGCGCAGAACGGCCTTCCTGCTTTATTTTTATACCATTGTACAGCGCCGGATTGTGGCTTGCCGTAATCATAACACCAAGGCTGAATTCTTTTACAGTGGCAAGGCTCAGCGCCGGAGTTGGCAATGGAGAAGAAGACATAACAGCTTTGATGCCATTAGCGGCAAGCACTTCAGCCAGAGACAGAGCGAATCTGTCAGACATAAAACGCCTGTCATAACCCACTGCTACAGATGGTTTTCCGGAACGTATATATTTATGCGCGATATAATCCGCTATGCCCTGCGCGAATCTGCGGACTGTATCATAATTGAAATCACGGGCGATCATTCCTCTTACGCCGTCTGTTCCGAAAGTTATATTAACCGTTGAAGAAGCCATTTATGAAATCTCCAGATAAAACAAATTTCGTACCGGGAAAATACCGGTTCTGATATTATATTATAGTTTAGTCAGGGTGCTCAAATGAAACTGATACTTTCAAAACGGCAACAGACGCTGTACACAATGATATCACATAAAATGCAGCCGGTTTATTTATATCTATTGTTTAAAAATGATAAAATACATCTATGGATACCGTAAAAGGAAAAGTGCCTATGAAGAAGGATATTTTTTTTTCACATCCGGGCATTATATTCCTTTTTTTTATTCTTGCTTTTCTGCTCTTTTCAACCGTGTATTCTGTCTCTGAATACAGAAATCTGGTAAAAAACTGGAACGGCCCGGAGTCAGCAGACGTTAAAAAAACCATGGACCAGAAAAAGGACACTGTTCCAACCGGAGAAACTGCAGCCGGAGATAATCTGTCATCACCCGGAATACAAAAAAACACGGCTGACTCACCAAAAAAGGAATATACTTCAAAAACACAGGAACAGACAGCGGAAGCCCCCGGAAACAATACCGCACATTATTCAGTCAGTCCGACAGGGGATATAAAGAATTACGGCAAATCCCCTGAAGAAATAACATATCATGTTTTCTCCAAAATAGCCAGGAAAGCCTCATCGGTTTTCCTTTCAGGAGATTTCAACGGCTGGAAAAAAACAGATCTTCCTCTTAAAAAAAACAATGCCGGCATATGGGAAACCCGTCTGCCACTGCTTCCTGGTACATACAGTTATGTTTATATTGTTGACGGAGAAGAGCAGCTTGATGATTTCTCAACCGGTTTTACTGTAAAGAATGGACGTAAGGTATCGGTACTTAACATAAAATGAAAAGAATACTTTTTGCACTGCTTATGCTTATTCCGGGTATTGCCGCCGCTGATCAGACAATACTATGGATTCCGTATCATTCAGCTGCGATAAATGAAATTATTAAAATTCTGGAAGCGGACGAAAACATAAAATTAACCGCCGCCATAGATCAGGTTTCTGCGCCTATGGAAAAAAGACTGAAGGCGCTGGAGGAGCAGGGGCGTCTGGAAATTGCACTCAGAATTCCCGGTGACCCGGTAATCCCGCTTTTCTATTATCCCAATTCCGAACTGGTAAACTGGGACAAAAAGCCGGTAAAATCAGCGTTGCCTGATGATGCTCCGTTTTTCATGGGACTGCGCATAGGTACCGCCATGGAAAATGCCAGAAAAAAACTCAAAAGACATCCTGTCGGAATCGTTCTTCCCCCCGGCTCGCTGATGAAAGATTATTTTCCACTGGCCAAAAGCATAGGTATAAAATGGATAGCAAGCGGACCATTCTATGACAGTGATGAGGAAGATACCGGGGAAACAGCAGAGGAAAACAGCCAGCCGGCAGGCAGTGTTGCGGAAGATAATTCCGCCAGGCAGGCCCCCCCTTCCATTACTGAATCAGCGGAAAGCATGACTGAAAACTCTGAGGATACCGGGGAAGAATCTGAAGAAACGACAGAAGCATCAATAGCTGAAGTTAACGGTGTAAAAGTAATTCCTTTCACGCCATATAGCGAAGGACTCGAAATCTCCGGGGAGGAATTTATTGTTTTTGACGAAACAGCAGAAGAAGATCCGGGTCCGGTAAGACGCGCATTAAAACAGTACCTTACAGGCCTTTCCGTGAATACACGTACTGCAGCAGACATTGCTGAAAATTCAGCTGCGGCAGAAATAGACGCGGAAGAAATCTCAAAATCAGCTCAGCCATGGACAGTTAATTACGACCGGTGGGCAGCCAGGCGCAATCAGGTAGGGGCTTTGGTGGCAATGTCCCAGACACGCAATGAGCTTATGAAATACCTGAATTCAAAAGCCGGAAATATGAAAGAGGCCATACCTGCATTTGACGCATATTATAAAGCTGAGAACAGCCGTACTTTTCTTAATTTAGGTTCCGAAAACAAAAACACCGCACATGATTCGGAACTCGCAATGCGTGGAGCACTCACCGGTGTATTCTCGACTATGGGCAAAAATCCGCCGTCATGGTCACTTTCCTCACTCTCGGACGCTGGCACAGGCAGAAATACCGCATATATGCGCATAGCCATGAAAAATACCGGTTTCGAAATAAAAAACGACCAGAAGAAACCCGTATTCGAACAGATGCCAGACGGTCTTCCTGAGACTGTGGATCCTTACAAGCTGTGGAAATTAAACTCTTTCAATGTCGAAGTAAAAAACAACAACTACATATTCCGCTTCACCCCTGGGGCAATAAACAATTCAGGCAGCTACCTGTCTGGTTTTTCTCATATAGCCATAGATCTTTACATAGATGTCAATCACAGGGTAAACGCAGGAGCTTCGGATATGCTTCCTGGCAGACCGATGAAACTATCTGCAGAGGACAGCTGGGAATACGCACTTGAGATATCTCCGAATGCAGTATATCTCTACAGATCCACAAGCATGGGGCCGAAACAGTTAGGCAAATACAGGGCACGCGTTCAGGGAGGTGCCGTTACAGTAACTATTCCAGGCACCGTACTTAGAGGCACTCCGCGCAAATGGGGGTATGTGGCGCTTATGATGGTTCCACAGGACAGCCAGCGTTTTTCCGTTGCTGATACCCTGAGCTCAAGAACAGCAGGCAGAAGCATTTATGCGGTACGTCCCAGTGAAAGTGACTGACAACTATCTGCAGACATATGCCAGCGGTAAAACAGTTATTGGATAGCACAAATGATTTCAAGAGACGAAATAATAAATTTTACAGATGAATATCTTAATTCAAGGGAAATAAGCGATATTTCAAGAAACGGACTTCAGATAGAAGGCAAAAAAAACATAAAAAAAATAGCCTTCGGCGTGTCCGCTTCACTGGAATGTATGAAAAAGGCCGCAGAAGGCGGAGCTGATATGCTTATAACACATCACGGCCTTTTATGGGGACACGAGGCACCGTTCACAGGCACTCTCAAGAAAAAACTTGAGTTCATGTTCTCCGCAGACATGAATCTGTGTGCATGGCACCTGCCTCTGGATATGCACCCGGAATGTGGCAACAATGCACAGCTTATGAAAATGATAGGAGCGGAAATAGGCAGTTCATTCGGACGTTTCAAAGGAAATTACGCCGGATTCAGCGGAACATTCACCTCACCTGTAAATATTGACGATATTATCTTTCTCCTGAAACAACGGCTTGACTCACAACCTTTCTGCTTCAGATTTGGCAGAAATGAAATACGCACCGTAGCCATTGTAAGTGGTGGCGCAGCCGGCTCTTTCAGCGAGGCAATAGAAAAAGGCCTGGATCTTTATATCACCGGCGAGCCTTCGGAACAAAGCCAGGAACTGGCAAGGGAAACAGGCTCCAATTTCATAGCCGCAGGCCATTACAATACGGAAAAGCCGGGTGTACAGGCCCTGTCAGAGGTAATAAGAGGAAAATTCGGCGTTGAAACTTTTTTTGCCGATGTACCCAACCCCGTTTAATATCGTTTTAATGTATAATTATATTTAAGGAATAAACCATGGACTTTTTTAAACTTTGGATGGACCCTATGTTTTTCGTACACCTTGTCTTGTTTATAGTCAGTCTTGTGCTGTTCTTCAGGTTCTTCATGCTGTTCAAACATGTATGTGATATGGAACAGCAGGGACGGCTTTCCGGAGGTTTCTCCCCAAAAAAAGAAAACGGGGAAGAGCCGGAACAGGAACCGGAACTTCCCGAAGAACAAGACCAGGAAAGCGACGGATACGATGAAACCGGCAGTTCCGCGGAAGATTATGAAGAAGATGAAACCGGCAGCAGCTATGCGTTTACCGGAAATGTAACAGAAGAAAAAGCCGAAGCAAAAGATGAAACAGACGGGGAGGACATTTCATCCGGACAGGAAGAAGAGTATCCGTATGAAGACGAACAACCTGAAAAAGCAGCAGTTATCAATACAGACTCCGCTGAATACGAAAATATCAAAAACCGTGTTGCAATGACGGAAAAGAACATAAATGCCGCCCAGAAAGGTTTCCGGGAGATGGTTGACCGTCTTACCGATCTTGAAAGGCGCCTCAATAATATGCCTGTCCCGTCACCTGTAGAAAAAAGTGATTTTGCCGAAGCAGTAAACAGCACACTTGAAGAGATACAGGGCCACCTGAAAGAGATAGACAGCATTCATGAAAAGTATAACAACTCCTCATCAGATGAAATAGGGAATATCAGGGAACAGATAAAAAAACTTTCCGAAAAAGTCACGTCCATACCTGAACTGGCGGACAGGCAGGAAGAAACAGCAGATACAGAGACCATTGAACATCTTCTTGGTGAAATAACCTCACTGAGGGAAAAGAACACCAGTCTTGAAAACTCACTTCAGGAAATACAGGAAAAAATAAAGGAAAGTATTCAGTCTGATGAAAAAGTCCTTAAAATCCAGGAAGAACTTAAAGCACTGCGCAAAGATACAGACAGTCTGACCGCACAGTCTGCTGAGGAAAACAGTTCTTTTACAAAAATGAAAGAGGAACTCTCATCAATAAGCAAAACGGTTAATGAAATACCCACCCCGGTTGAAGAAAGCGAGGCTTTCAGACATTTAAAAAAAGCAATAGATGAAAACAGAGAGAGAACCAGAGAAACGGAAAAAAGAATAGCTGCGCTTGAAGAAGAACTGCAGGATAACGCCGCCAGCCACGAATATACCGTCGAATATCTTGAAAACATAATAGGAGATTTCGACAAGATGAATAAAGAAGAAATACGTGTAAAGCTGAGACAGCTTAAACAGGACATAGCAGGTACATATACTGCTGAAGAAAATCCTGAGGAATAACCGGCTACAGCACGGTTTCCTAATAAAAGAGATGGCCTTAAGGCCATCTTTTTTATTTCCTTATCAAGATACAAACAGGAATGAAAAAACCGCCTTACGGCGGCTGTATTTTGTGGAGCGGGCGAAGGGAATCGAACCCTCGTCTTAACCTTGGCAAGGTCACGTTCTACCATTGAACCACGCCCGCAATGAAGTTATACAGATATTATAACAAAACAATCATAACTTTGTACATACCAGGCCGCATGGAATCATGCGGCCCATCTGTACTCAGTCGGTTAGTACGGAAGGATCGTCAAAACGCTCCTCGGCTTTCTTAACCTCATCAAAAGCAGCATTCATATCTGCCTGACTGCCATTGAAAAGCTCTCTCTCATAATGACTTTTTCCGGCTTTTTTATTATTGACATCAGCCCTGTACGATGCGGAAATCTGCGAGGGATCAAGCAGCTGAACCACAACTTTCAGAAAATCATGTGAATCAAGCCCGCTTTTTCCCTTACCAGCAGCGAGACTGGCAAATTTTTCAGTCTGCTCTTTTGCTGTTCCGGCCTTTTTCACGGAAAATATATCAGCTATAAGTTTTGTAGCCTTTCCTGCCAGTCTCTTCATGGCATCAAGAGGACGGCAGCTCTCATAGCGGAAACGTCTGCGGGCCTGCATCTCATCATAATAAACCCGTCCGTTTTCATCGACCTGGAAAAGATCTCCAGCCTTCTGGAAAACATGCCTGTACGCCTTACCAATTATATTGAAATATGCCTTCATTATGGCAGAAGCCGGTGAGAAAATAATCTCCTGAATTCCGTCTTCGGTTATCATCATTCTGAATTCCGTCACTACTGAGCGGTAAATTCTTGAAGCTGCAACAGCGTCGCCGTCTGCGTTAATTATGTATTCAGGAAGTATTTCGTCAGCTGAAACAGTATTTTCCATATTGACGCCGTTTCCTTGTACACCAGCGTACTTCAGTATATCATTTACTTCATCTATGGCACTTTCGTGACTGTATCCTGCTGTTCTCGCCCCGCCCTCATACTGCTGATAAAGAAAAACAGGTTTTGATGAAACACCACTGCCGTCTTCCTTCTGTACAACATAGGAAGTCTTCTCGATGTTATGGCTTACAATGGAACCACCTGCCGGAAGATTTATTTTCTTTGCCTTTACAGATTCCCTGTCCTTGTAAACATTAAGTCTGCTAGCTGAATCTGCCGACTGATATGTATTATGCTCCCTTTTTTTCTCTGTTTCGCGGCGGTAAATAAGTGGAAGCTGAAACACAGAATCAGAGAAAACGCCATCTGAATGATTTATTCCGGAATAATTAAGCGATGCATTCAGTTCCGAATTATGATGACTTCCGACATTCTGCAGGTTCGCATCGATATAAACTATCTCCTGATCCGCCGATACGGTATCCAGATCCATTTTAAGAGAGATAAAATCGCGTATTATTCCGAACTCGCCTTTTATAAAACGTGACAGCAGTTTCATCTGCTGTTCATTTTCAGGGTCACATATAAATTCAAGAACAAGCTTCCTGCCGGAATATTTTCCCTTCGTAAAAGAAAACCGTGCGGCGAGAGCATTGTTTATGTGGCGCGCCACATTGCGGTTTATAATCCGCGCCAGGAAATTTTCTGCATTCCACAAGGATAAAGTCTCAACCGGAATATCCATAGATGAAACACCCGCTGAAACTTTCCTCAGTTTTACGGAACCTATGCGCACACGCAGACGCATCCTGTTCCTGCTCATTCTGTAAAGCGTAAGCGAAGGACTGAATGTATTTTCCTTTGAAGCTCCGAGACTGAATTCCACAGCTTCAGATGCAGAACCTGAAACACCGGCGCCGGCTGTGATCTTAAACTCAACAGGAAGTTTCCATATCTCTCCAATATTCATGGACTGCAGGCGTTTTACTGTTGGTGGCCATGCCGCTTTCATATTGTGCAGTTTTACCAGTGTTTTAAGCTCACGGCAGTACCTGTCACTTTCCAGCGGACGTACAACCTGAGATTTTCCCTGCACAGAGGAGTTCATCTGGATATTTACGGAAACTGGCAGATTGTCTGAAATAAGTTCGCTTACCGGAATGTCAAATCCTAACCCCGGCTTAAGCACTATTTCATCAATAAGCGCCAGCTGGGAATTGGGGAATCTGCGCATATAGCGGCTGTATCCGGCATTTATTGAAAGTATATCACCGGGCAGTACCGCCTTCTGGGAAAGATTCAGTTCAGCAGCCTTGCATATATCATCAAAAAGATCACCGGTAAGATCTTCCCAGAAACGCAGAAGATCGGAAGAATATTCCTTATTTTCCCTGGAAACATGTGCAGGAGCGGGAGTACCGGGAACATAATCCGTAAATCCTTTTGAAGTTCCTGAAGCGGCCACATCTGATGCCACGGGGCCACATAAAAGAACCGCTGGAAACAGTACAGAAAACAGTACCTTTATTATATCTTTGCGTTTCATATTTATATTATAGTTTATAAAATGAAATAATTAAAAGCCATAGGTCCCTGTTTTTTACGGGACCCAGGCCTGCACATACTAAAATAACGGTATGTTTTTTATCAGCTGTTCTTTTCCTTGAAGGTTTTCGGGGTCATGATCATCTTTACAGGTGTTTTTATCTGGCGGCTGTAACTTAGTGGCCTGGCCATGTAAAGAGCCTGCTTGACATAAACCCTGTGCGCAAAGGCAAGAAGACATGAGCGTATTGTCTCTGAAAGAACGGTAGTAGGGCGGTGTTTTTTATTACGATCCTCAACTTTTATACTGTTGAAGGCCTCGTTAAGGGCATCCTCCAGGCCAACACAGAAAAAATTATAGGCAATGCTTATCTTCGGGTATTTTTCAAGCTGCATTCTTATCATCTGTGTCACTTCTTCAATGGAAACAACCTGCTTCAGAACCCCTATGGCTATAAGATGAATTATGTGCACTCTGTTGTATTTCTTGTTTTCCGGTGGAAGTATTACCTTCTTCTGAACATAGTTGTTCACCATGGATTTGGTGATAACCTGTTCCTCTCCCGGAACCATGAAAGGCTCAAAAGTCCTGTCAAGAATATCCAGAAGCTGGGCCATATAAATGGGAAACGGACTAAGTTCGTGATACCTTGGCAGATGAAACTGAAAATTTACCCGGCGGCGGCGCAGCTGGTCAAGTTTCATGACTATCTCGCGCTCTTTTTCCGTATTATCCGGTTTCCGTACCTTTTCCATTTCTTTATTCAGTTCTTTTTCCTGTTCAGCCATAATCATTAACCACCTGATATATTCAGCACACGTTATATATTATCAGAAAACACATCACACATTACAAATATGAAATTTCCTATTATACATCAAGTTTTATCTATTTTATATTATATTACTAAAATCAATCATCACACCATTGCACATTATTTCTTGAGTTATTTTTGAATCTTCCCCCCTGCAAACAGGAGACAGGCATATTACATAATAATATTTGATATATTTTCCGATAATATATACAATATTTATGTAAAATAGATTTCACACATAATATATGCCGCTATCCCGGCATAGTTTACAGAGAAAACTGCAATGACTGAAAAAAAGAATGAGTACGCCATAAAAAACAAGATATTTTATGAGCGCAGAGAACTTGAAGATTTCCTTTCAAAATATAATTCCATAGGCGACTATCTGTTGCGCTGTATGGGGACATATCCGGACATACATGCCATAACCGATCCATATTCAAAGGTTGAGCTGACTTATGGGCAGCTTATAACAGGAATAAAGGAAACAGCCTCAGGACTGCAGGCTCTCGGGGTAAAAAAGGGTGATTTTGTAGCAGTTTTTTCCGAGAACAACGGACTATGGTGCATGGCCGACCAGGGAATTATGCGCGCTGGAGGTATAACAACAGCCAGAGGGACAGGCGCACCCACGGAAGAACTAAGGTATATTCTGGAACACAGTGAGGCACAGTATCTTATTCTTCAGAATGAGAAAATTCTTGTAAAACTTATTCCTGTCTTAAAAGAAATTCAGCTTAAAGCCATAATAATGCTGCTGAATGACGGAAGAAAGGCAGATGGAGAAATAAAAACCCCTGTTTACACGCTTGAGGAACTGAGGGAAAAAGGCAGAAAACATGAATTTACGGATCCCGGCATAACACTTGAAGCCCCAAGTACAATGCTTTATACCTCCGGTACTACAGGAAATCCGCGCGGAGTACTGCTTACCCACAAAAATGTGCTTACACAGTTTCCATGCACCGATGATGGCTTTAAATCACAGCCAGGTGAAAAAACATTACAGCTGCTGCCGGTATGGCATGCATACGAGCGCACCTCGCAGATGTATTATCTTACCAAATGCTGCCATCTGCATTTCACGACAATTTCAGGCTTCAAGAAAGACATGGTTGATTTCGCTCCTGCCACATTCATGTCAGTACCCAAAATATGGAGTACAATAGAACTTAAGGTTTTCGAAACACTAAGAAAAAAATCATATCCGGCATATCTTATATTCCGGATGTCTGTTTTTCTAAGCAAAAGGTATATAATCCATAAAATATACGCCAAAAGAGACACAAACAGCAGGCTGCCGTTTATGCGCGCGGTGAAATTCATGTGGCACAAAGCAATGAAACACATTCTTTCACCCGTACATAAATTCCTTCTTAAAACACTTTACGCAAAAATAAAAAACGCAGCCGGCCTGAATTTCCGTGCCACAATTTCAGGCGGAGGTTCCCTGCCCATGCATACGCAGCTTTTTTTCGAAGCTATAGGTGTAACCCTGCTTGAGGGCTATGGTCTTACAGAAACATCACCGGTACTTGTACTGAGATTCATAGACGAGGATAATTATTTAGGCTCTTCCGGAACACCTGTAAAAGCCACAGAAATAAAAATAGTAGACCCTGACACACGTATCGAGCTGCCAAATTTCACAAAAGGACTTATCATGGCACGTGGGCCACAGATAATGAAAGGATATTACAAAGATGATGAGGCCACAAAACAGGTTATTGATGAAAACGGCTGGTTCAACACAGGCGACCTTGGCTGGCTGACTTCTGACAATCATCTTGTAATAGTTGGCAGGGAAAAGGAAACAATAGTTCTGTCAAACGGTGAAAATGTGGAACCTACGCCCATAGAGGGAGCCTGCCTTGAAAGCCCATATATAGCGCAGATAGTACTTGTAGGGCAGGACGAAGACAATTTAGGTGCCCTTGTTGTTCCCAGCGACGAAGCCCTGAAAAAATGCAATGTGGAGGCGGAAAACCTTACATTAAGGATAAAATCTGTTCAGAACAAAGAGCTTCACGAACTTCTAAAAAAAGAGATTCAGACTCATATAAAGAACAAGAATAATCTTAAATCCTTTGAATACATAAAACAGTTTGCAGTTCTTAAGGACAAATTCACTACAGACAATGGAACAATGAGTGCCACCGGCAAAATCAAACGCAACAAGGTATTTGAAAAGTACAAGGAAATAATAGATGCCATGTACTCAAAAAAATAAAGCGTACATAAATTTACGGAACAAATAACTGACAGCATAAAGGCGGAGTTACACACCGCTTTTATGTCTTTATTTTCCTATAATGAATTTCCGTCGTAAATAATATAACCACAGCAAACGTAGTATTGATAAAAACTTGACGTATTTTTCAATATTACATACAATATTTCTATAAAACAACTTATGAAAAACAAACATATTGATGATTTTACAATGAACAACCGTGTCTTTGGAGAACGGAGAGAACTTGAAAAAGCCCTTTCACAATATCATTCTATCGGTGAATATGTGCTGCAGTGCATGAGCACATATCCTGACTTCAAGGCAATAACAGATGAATATTCCGGAGTGGAACTTACCTATGGCCAGCTTATTGAAGGAATAAAGGAAACAGCCTCAGGCCTGCAGCATCTCGGTGTAAGAAAAGGCGACTTTGTAGCACTTTTCTCCGAAAACAATGGCCTCTGGTGCATGGCTGACCAGGGAATTATGCGTGCGGGCGCCGTAACCACTCCGAGAGGAAGCGCTGCTCCGGTTTCCGAACTGGATTTCATACTTGGTCACTGCGAAGCTGATATTCTCATACTGCAGAATGACAAGATACTTGAAAAACTTATCCCTGTTCTCAAGTCAAGGAACCTGAAAGGAATAGTAATGCTTTTAGGTAAAGGGGAAAAGGGCAAAGAAGAACTTAAAACCCCGATATACACTTTGGATGAACTTCGTGAAATGGGCCGAAATCACGAATTCACCGATCCGGGACTCACCCTTGATGATATAAGCACAATGCTTTATACATCTGGCACAACAGGCAATCCGAAAGGTGTTATGCTTACACATAGGAATGTTCTGTCCCAGCCTTTCAGTTTTGACGAGGGATTCAAGGCCAAACCAGGTGAAAAGACCCTGCAGATCCTGCCGGTATGGCATTCATATGAGCGGATAGCACAGACCTACTTTCTCAGCCGCTGCTGCCATATGCATTTCACTACCATTGCCGGCCTCGGCAAGGACCTGAAAAAAGTTGCTCCGGCCACTTTCATGTCCGTTCCCAAACTCTGGGACACCATAGAGAAACGCGTATATGACAATCTAAAGAAGAAATCCTGGCTGGCTTATATTCTTGTAAGTTTTTCTATTTTTCTCAGCAAGCTCTATATTATTCACCGCATTTATGCGAACCGGGACACAGATGTAAAATTACCGTTTGTACGCGCCGTACGCTTTACCTGGCATAAACTGATGAGATGGGCCCTTGCACCGGTTCATCAGCTGTGCAAACGCAAACTTTATGCCAAAATCAAGGATACAGCCGGACTTAATTTCAGAGCGACTGTTTCAGGTGGCGGCTCCCTGCCAATGCACACACAGCTTTTCTTCGAAGCACTGGGTGTAAAACTGCTTGAAGGCTACGGTCTTACGGAAACCTCTCCCGTACTCACGCTTAGAAATGTTGACGAGGAAAACTATCTCGGTTCAGCCGGAACACCTATCAAATCCACTGAAATAAAGATAGTTGATGCCGAAACAGGCAAACAGCTGCCACGCTTCAAGAAAGGTGTCATCATGGCGCGCGGTCCGCAGATAATGAAAGGCTATTACAAGGATGAGGAAGCCACAAGGAAAGTAAAAGATGAAAACGGCTGGTTCAATACCGGTGACCTCGGCTGGCTGACCTCGGATTATCACCTTGTCATAGTAGGCCGCGAGAAAGATACCATAGTACTTTCCAACGGCGAAAACATAGAACCTATTCCCATAGAAGGCGCAGTACTCGAAAGCCCGTATATATCGCAGATAGTACTTGTGGGCCAGGACGAGGATAATCTGGGTGCTCTTATTGTTCCTACAGATGAGGCTCTTGAGAAATGCCATATTGAGCCAAAGAATATGACTATAAGAATACGTTCCGTACAGAACAAGGAACTGCGTGAGCTGATAAAGAAGGAAATTCAGACACACATAAAGAACAAGAACAACCTTAAATCCTTCGAATACATAAAACAGTTCGCTGTTCTTAAGGACAAGTTCACGCTCGACAATGGCACACTGAGCGCTTCCGGCAAGATCAAGCGGAACAAGGTTTTCGAGGAATACAAGGAAACTATCGACGATATGTACAAGAAAAAGTAAAACTATCGTTCATGCCGGCATATTACAGCCGGAGAAATAAAAAAAGCGGGACTAACAGGTCCCGCTTTTTTGTTTCATGGAATAACAGTTCAGCAAACTGCATACGGATCACAGACAGTTACGTAGTTTTTATAAAATTTACAGCTTATTTCCTGACATAAAAAAAACCGCCTTACGGCGGCTGTATTTTGTGGAGCGGGCGAAGGGAATCGAACCCTCGTCTTAACCTTGGCAAGGTCACGTTCTACCATTGAACCACGCCCGCAATCAGGTTATAAAAATATTATAACATTTCCTGAATATATTTTGCAAGCATAATAGATTCATGGATTTCTGCCCTTCACAGCAGGCCGGAAAGCGGCAGCGTTCCGCCGCCATGCGGAGTACTGCCGCTTTCCTTCCATAATACATACTCTATTCAGTAGCCTTGAAGTTATAAACAGGTTTTATAAGATCAATCACTTCCGCAGTCGGCCCTATCTGATTCAGAATATCATTCATGCTTTTATAAGCCATGGGGGCCTCGTCCAGCGTATCCTTACATATACATGAGCTGAAAATGCCTTTCATTTCATTAGCATATTCCTCCATGGACAGATTGCGCTTCGCGGCAGTACGGCTCATAAGCCGGCCGGCTCCGTGAGGCGCCGAACAGTTCCAGTCATCATTTCCCCTGCCGACACAGATAAGGCTTCCGTCACGCATATTTATGGGAATAAGAAGTTTTTCCCCTTTTTCAGCGGAAACTGCTCCCTTGCGCAGAATCATCTTATCTGTATCAATATAGTTATGGATAGTAGTAAACTCTTCCACTGGGTGAAAATCCATTCCGTTTATTATTACATCAGTCATGGCTTTGCGGTTTAACATGGCGAAATACTGCGTAAGCCTCATATCATGTATATAATCATCAAACAGCCTTCCTTCAACATAGGCCAGTGCTTTCGGAATGTCCACAGTGTGCTCCTTCCGCAGTTCCTGTATGGCTCCCTGTATTTCTCTTTCGCGGCCTTCTTCCTTCATACGTTTTATCATTTCAGCAATCTGGTAATCAGCCCCCTGCCACAAGGCAAAACGTCCCTGGTTCTGATAGTATTCAGCAACCTCCGTGCCCAGATGACGGCTTCCGGAATGCACAATAATATACAGATCACCGTTTTCAGCGCGGTCCACCTCTATAAAATGATTGCCGCCTCCGAGTGTACCAATGCTCAGGCGGGCGCGTGCCAGATTGACATATGGTCCGCAGCGCAGTTCCTCCACATTAATCTGATAATTAAGCGGGTGATGTATTTTGCGCACATTCATGCCATAAGGAATCTCCTTCCTTATAAGAGAATCTAACTTTTCAAAATCTATTTCTTTCTCAGCGATTTTTACCGTTTCCATTCCACAGCCTATGTCAACGCCGACCATTCCGGGGACAACTTTGTCAGTCACCGTCATTGTAGTACCTATGGTACAGCCCATGCCTGTATGAACATCAGGCATAATCCGTATTCTGCTATCCCTGAAGAAAGGCTGGTCGCAGACAGTCTTTATCTGCATAGCGGCGGCTTCCTCAAGCGAATCACAAAAACATTTAGCCGTATTATAAACACCTTTTATCTCAATCATTTTAAACTCCTCATGTTAATTAAATCCGTACACAATCTGACGGCATCAGTACCAGGCGCCGGAATACTCAGATATATTTTTACAGCGTTAACGGATCAGCCATATACAATATTATTGTAAATACGTATTTCGTTTTTGTCACGGAAAAAAAGCTGCGAACTCTCATTTTATTGCAGAAATATGTAATTATCTGCTATATTATCTCTGCCGGACCCTACAGACCACAGCACGATACACAAGGAGAATCAGATGATAAGCGCAGTAAACAGAAACAAACTTGGCACGGAAATAAGCGTAAACGGATATACACTTAACACAGATGTTCCTGTGCAGATGGGCGGAGACGGAAAATTTCCGAACCCGTTTGAAATGTTCCTTTCCTCATTTCTGGCATGTACGGCGACCTCCGTGTTTTTCTATCTGAGGAAACACGGCATAAGTCCTGAAGGAATAAAACTCAACCTTGATCCCGACATGGAAGGAGACCATATAAAAAGCGCAGTTATAACAGTTTTGCTGCCGGCTTCATTCCCTGCGGAATCTGAAGCCCCGCTTCTTGCTTTCGCAAAACACTGCAAAGTAGGGAGTCACCTGAATTTCCCTTACGAAGTAAAATTAACCCGCTGAAAAGCTGTGGCAACATAATGTATTTCAGGGACAAATAAATCAAACAGTAAAAAACAGGAGAAAAATATGGAAATGAAATTTTACCGCTGCGAACTCTGTGGCCAGATAGTTGCAATAGTAAAAGGCACAAAATCCCCGCTTGTATGCTGCGGGAAACCGATGAAGGAAATAATAGCCGGAACAGTTGAAGCCTCCAGGGAGAAACATATACCGGTATGGGAACAGAAAGGAAATGCCGTGTATGTGAAAATAGGTTCAGCGGAACACCCGATGCTGCCGGAACATTATATTGAATGGGTTGCCATTCAGAGCGAACAGGGCAATCAGCGCAAGAAACTTGAGCCTGGTGAAAAGCCGGAAGTATGTTTCAGGCTGTGCTGTGAAAGCGACAAGGTAAAAGCTGTTTATGCCTGGTGCAATCTTCACGGCCTGTGGAAAGCATAAACCAGCTGCTGCAAAACCCGTTTTGAAAATTCCTTTCATAAAAAACAATAAGGAAAGGCTGTAAACACAATTAAAAAACGCAGAATTTCTTCTGCGTTTTTTAATTTCAGACTTGAAGATTTTATAATATCAGTAATTATTATACAGCCACGTCCTCGTCAGGCTCATTGCTACCGTTACGCAATTTCATAATATCTTCCAGTTCAGGATAATGCTCAAGCATATGACTCACTTCTTTTATAATTTTCGGAATGTCTATCTTTCTGGAGCACATAAGGCTGCAGACTCCGCAATGAAAACACCTGTGCAGATTATTTCCTGGAAAGCGGTCATGCAGCATTATCGCAGCAGAAACAGCCTTATTAAGAGAACTGAACTTAATATCATTGTACAGATCTATAATGCTTGGTATATCAAAAGAACATGGACAGTTTTCTATACAAAACCCGCACTCATCACAACTTATGCCTTTTATAAGATGGCTGGCAAATTTTTCTACATTTTTTATCTCAGAAGATGAAAGCCTGTCCTTTTTTTCAAATAAAGCTACTTCCTGCTGCAGCTGGTTAAAACTGGACATTGAACTTATAATCATCTTTACATTTTTGAATGATTCAATCCAGCGGAAACTTATTTCCTGTGGTGTTCTGTCCGGGACACAAAACTTAAGCACGGATTCATCTTCCGGCGACAGATGGGAAAGTTTGCCTCCATGCATCGGCTCCATTATAAATATAGGCAGATTTCTTGATGTAAAAAGTTCATATTTCTTTTCGGCCTGCCTTAAAGCCCAGCAGGCATAATTCATTTCTATCTGGGCAAATTCCATTTCACTGCCAAATTTATCAAGAAACTTTTCAACAATGGCGGGCGAGCCATGCGTGGAAAAGCCAAGATGTTTTATGCGGCCCATGTTTCTTTGTTCTACAAAATAATCAACAATGCCTAACTCCAAATCAGAATATGCCTCAAAAGATCGTCCGTAAACATTCTGAAGACGATAGAAATCAAAATATTTCACACCGCATTTTTCAAGCTGTTCTTCAAATATCCGTTTAGGTTCTCTTATTTCCTTTCCATAATATCCAGGATAACTGTCTGCAAGAAAATATGATTCTCTTGGGTATTTTGAAAGCGCACTGGCAATAACTTTTTGAGATTTCTTCTGATGAAATGTATATCCTGTATTAAAATAGTTGATCCCCTTTTCCATGGCATAATCAACCATTGCTTCAACCATTGATACATTTATTGTTCCATCTTCATTAAGAGGCAGTCTTCTTGAACCAAAAGCAAGCCGGGGCAAAGAAATATTTTCAAATTTAACAGTACGCATAATTCCTCTTTATATATTATAGAAATATTCTTTCAATATTCAGTAACCAGACAAAAAACAGTATTTTCTCTGTTTTCTCGTATGAAAAAATGTTATTTTGTATTAATTTTGCATAAAAAATTGAGTAAAATTTAATAAAATATGGCAATTCAGCACATAACGGCAGAATTATTATAAAATTATATATATGAAACATTTATATAAACTGTCATCAGAGATTTTTCTTTCACTCCTGATGTGCGCAGCAGGATTATCCTCTACCTGTGCCCAGGACATTACACTGCATTATTACGATAATGAATACAGATTAGGCAACTGTATAAACGAGACATTTGAAAACCTCGGAAAAGATGCAGAAAACAGTGGTAAAATAACACTTGTCAAAGCGCTTGAAAGCCTATCTTTTACAGACGGAGCAAATTTCCTGTTGGGCAATCTGAACAGTCTTAAAGCAACAGATTTAAAAGAGGCAGTTCTCACCAGAACCGGAGATGTGACTGTAATTCACAGTGGCGTGAATTATATTTTTCCCGAGAACAGTCTCTCAAAGGAAGAAAATGATGCCGCAATGAAAGAACTTGCTGCATTTCTCGAGGCGGAAACAGAAACAGCAGAACTTCGTTCCTGCCGTCTCAAAGACGGACGGGAATTTAATGCACTATATATTCCCGGTGAGAAAACGCATGAAATCTGGGAAAATACAATGCAGCTTGAGCACACGCTGAATATAAACGGAAAAGATATTGTATTCCGTACAATGATAAAACCTCAGGGGCTTATGTCACCACGCCTTTCAGCAGTAGATCAGGCCAGGCTTGACAGAAGCCACGGACTTATAAGCATAGGTGCCGGGGCATCGCTTATGAGTGAGGGTGACCCAAAAGCCTTCGACAGAATGTATTCATTCTTCGCTGACGCCGGAACTGATATTCTGCTGCTGAACCCGGAGGATCTTCCAGGATATCTAAACTCCGTAAAGAATGCGGAAGCCACGAACACCGCGGAAAACTCATCTCCTGTTCCGGTATTTACAAATGCGGATTTCTCGGGAACCAGACTCGAAGGCATGGTAAAGCCCTATGCGGTACTTTCAATAAACGACAGGAAAGTTCTGTTCTTCTCTGTTGGAAAAAAGGACGAAGCACTTGACATAAAACTCGATGGAAGCAGCATAAAATTCTGGAATCCGGACAGCGGCAAGCGTCTTTCACAGATGATACGCAGGGCACGCAGGGATGAAAACGCTGATGTGGTAATTCTTAGCAATGCCTATCCCGAAGCTGAATCTGCATGGACGGAAGAGCTGAAAGGTACAGATCTTATAATCAACCGCAAACGCTGGATCAAAAGTGCGAACCGGGAAATACAGGTATCCCTTGACGCACGCACTGACAAGCATGATTCTGCACTGGAACTTGACCGCGACAGACACAGTGATGGCAAAATAGAATTGTTTTTCAAGGATGGAAAACTTTCTGCCATACATCTTGATGAGGAAAACGGTCCTTCCGTACTGTTCAGGCCTGAAGAACGCGAGGCTCAGAAAACAGCCATTCTTACAGCCTTCATAAGTGATGAAAACGCTGTAATGCCGGACGCTGCTGAAATGTCCTTCGGACATGAAACATCGGCCTTTCAGTCCCCCTCCGATTTCTTCCAGGCTGCTGCCGGTATCCTGCGCAACCGCTTCGGGGCGGAAATATCAGTTATTGAAATAAAAGCTGATCCATCAAAAGCAATTACCGGCTATCTTGCCGCAGACGAGGCACGCGAGTGGCTTGGCAGTAATGACGAGGTTAAACTTTACAAGGTATCAGGAAAGGATCTCAAACAGTTCACCGGAAACAAGGCAGGAACGATGTCATTTGCTGATTATGCCTCCGGCAGGGCAGCTGGCAAAACCTATTATGCCGTTTCAGGTCTTGATAAACGTGGCCGGCTGAGCGGATATCCGGTAAGAGATGACGAAACTTATCTGGCCGCACTGCCTGAAAGTCTTGCAAAAAAATGCGGTTCCGCTGAAACCGCTACGAAAGAAAAGGAAATTTCCGGAACTGAAAACAATACAGAAAACGGCAGAACCGGTTCATCTGAGAAACTTGTCACATATATAGTAAATGAAATGAAGACAATACGCCGCGAAAGTGCAGACCGCGAAGCCTGGAAAAAAGAAATACAGACACTGTCTGCTGACCAGACTCCTATTAAAGGAACATGGCGCTTCGAGATAGCAAAACTCAATGTCTACATGGAAAAAACACATATACATTCCCCCGCTGGCTATGCGGCCACTACTGAAAGCGCTTTCAGAACAGAGGACAGGACAAAAATAGCAGCAAGCGGACTGATAAAAGCGCCTTATGCGAACGGGGATTTCTTCTTTACTCCGTCAATAAGCGGCAGCTACGGCAAATCGAAATATGAAAATTATACAGGTCTTGATTCAGACAAACTGATATACGCGGTGGAAGCGGCATATGCGCCATGGGAACTGAAATTCTTAGGCAGCGGTGCGCTCACAGGTCCGTTCGCATCAGCTGAATATGAAACCGAGTTTGAAAAACACAACCCGTATAATGAAACGCAGAAATCATTCCGTGAAAAAACCGGTTGGAAAATGTTCGGTGGAAGCATATTGAAAGAGGCATATGCCGCTTTTGACGTGGAACGTGAAATATACCCCGAACCGGTTTACACGCATTATGCTTTCGAGGCATACGCGCAGGGTGCATATGACATTCCTCACACCAATCTTACGCTGTCAGCTGATGTGCTTTACCGGCGCTACATGCCATGCCATGATGACACCATTGTCAAACTACGTGAGAGGCTTGAACTTAATTCGGAGCTTACAGCAAAGATATACAAGGATCTCAGCATGGGATTCTACGCAAAATGGATATACGGTACCGGAGCGAAATTAGGCGGCTACGCCGACAGTTTCACATTCGGCGGTGTTCTCAACTACCATTTCCTCACAAAATGGCGGTAAAACGCACACATACGGTTTAAGCCGTACCCTGAAGTAACAAATAAAAAGGACGGAAGCAGCAGGCTTCCGTCCTTTTTATTCAGTTACAGTTTACAAGAGGATTATATTTTCTTCCATTCCGTACCTTCAGGTGTATCTTTTACGGATATTCCTTTTTCCATAAGCACGGCGCGGAGCTCATCAGATTTCTTCCAGTCCTTCATCTTTCTGGCCTGTTCCCGTTCTTTTATAATTGACATTATTTCTTCGGGCAGTTCTTCCGTAGCAGGCACTGTTTCCTTGAAAAGGTCAAGGGCGAGCACAGTATCGGCGGCGATGGCGAAAGCATATCTGTCTGGCGCCGGCAGCTGATTGTCTTTAAGAGTCTCCCAGACAACAGCAAGCGCAGCAGACATATTAAGGTCTTCAGAAACAGCGGAGGCGAATTTTATGAAATATTCAGACTCACGGTTAAGCACGGCAGGATTGCCGGCTTCCTTCTTAATCCTTAAAGCCGCAGTTCTTAGCCCGGTCAGCCCCTGCTGGGCCGCTTTCATTCCCTTCCATGTAAACTCAAGCTGTTTTCTGTAATGTGTCTGCAGGCAGTAGTAGCGGTAGGCAAGCGGCTCAAATTCCGCAGGCAGTGTGGCTACCGTAAGAAATTCTCCCTTGGACTTGGACATTTTACCCTGGTCACCGGTTATGAGAAAGCGTATGTGCATCCAGTAATCTGCAAAGGTTTTACCGGTAGCTGCTTCGGACTGCGCTATTTCATTTGTATGATGAACAGCTACATGATCCTCACCGCCGCAGTGAATATCTATTGTTTCGCCTAAATTTTTCATGGCCATGGCAGAGCATTCCATATGCCAGCCGGGGAATCCGGTACCCCATGGCGAAGGCCATTCCATCTGGCGCTTCTGATTCTTCGGCGAGAATTTCCATACGGCAAAATCAGCAGCGTTTCTTTTTTCTGAATTGAGCGCAACCCTGGCGCCTTCCTGTATGCCTTCAATATGTTTTCTGCCTGCAAGTCTGCCATAATCCGGCAGTTTTGAAGTGTCAAAATAAATGCCGTCTGATGTGGCATAGGTATAGCCTTTCTTTTCAAGCGTAAGGGCAAGTTTTATCATTTCATCTATATATTCTGTGGCAGGACAGAGTATGTCCGGTGGCAAGCAGTTAAGCGCCCTGTAATCCTTCATAAAGGCTTCTGTATAAAATTTAGCAATATCCCAGGCGCTCTTTCCTTCACGTCTGGCGCCTACTTCCATTTTATCTTCACCATCATCTGCATCGGATACAAGATGGCCTACGTCCGTAATGTTCATGCAGCGTCTTACGCCGTAGCCACAGAAACGCAGTGCGCGGACAAGAACATCCTCCATTACATATGTGCGCATATTTCCTATGTGTGCATAATGGTAGACAGTCGGACCACAGGTATATATTGTAACGTCTTCCGGATTCAATGGCCGGAACTCGCTCTTTTCATGCGTCATGGTGTTATAAAGATAAAATTTCATTTTTACTCCTTAATCTGACTGTTATGCAGCTGAATTGAAAGAATCATGATAAATACAGGGACTGAAATTAAAAATGTCAAGGCAGTTTTCACCAGCCGGCATTAATGCCGGCAGAATATGAAAACTATTTTTTTGCAGCCTCACCAGGACCTTTCTCCTGATTCCCGGAAGGAGCCTCTTCTTTCGGCCTTGTCTCCGGGTGAAGAAGGTACTGATACTCCTCATGAAGCACAGAGAAGAATTTTCCGCAGAACTCCCCGCCTTTATCCTGATGACGCTCCTGTATAATACAGGAGACCTCAACCTCCGAAAAAGGGTTAATGGCTCCTGTGGGACGCAGCGAATATATAAAACCTATTTCACGGGGATTATCCCCGGCATTTGCCTCCACGGTTTTCATATAAGCCGTATCCAGTATTTTCTGAAAACCATCCTGTATTGCGGAATCCGGCTTCTTTGAAAGACGGAATTCCTGTCTTTCAAATACTTTTGCCCTGGTACTTGTTGAAACAACAACAGTCTGGTCAGCCGGCACCGAGACAGGCATATCATCTCTTGCAGAATTCAGACATGCAGTAAGAACCAGAAGCGGAAACAGCAGAAAAATATATTTAACACAGATATTCATATTATTGGAAATCATATAAAAAACTATCTGACAACTGATACAACCGCATAACACTCAATAGCCTTTCTATCACCTACAGAATCAAGTGCTTCGTGAGTTTTCGCTTTAATACTTACATCCTGAAGGGGAAGGCTGAAAATCCTGGAAAGAGATTCCCGGAGAACCGGATAAAGAGGTTTCATTTTCGGTTCTTCCGCCACTATTGTCACATCCATATTTACTATTGTGGCTCCGTTTTCTTTCATGAGACTCATGGTTTTTTCAGCTATTCTGACACTATCTATACCAAGTATCGCTTTATCTGTTGGCGGAAAAAATATTCCTATTTCCCCCGCTCCTATGGATCCTAACAGGGCATCGCAGACAGCATGAAGTACCACATCACCATCTGAATGACCTAAAAGTCCCTTGTCATGGTCTATTGAAACACCCGCCATTTTAAGAGGCCGTCCCGGCACAAGGCGGTGTATATCATATCCAAAACCGGCACGGCAGAACCTGGGCTGACAGCCTGAACCGGGTACAGGAGCCGCCTGCATTTTTTCCTGTTCCGCGGATGAGTAAGAAACCGGAGTATTTTTTTTATCAGTCATTTTGAAAATTCCTTTTTTATTAATAAGAACTGTTTCGCAGCAGTGTTTCAGCAATCAGCAGATCTTCCGGTGTTGTTATCTTTATATTCCTGTAATCAGACCGGACACATACAGGCTGAACACCTATCTGTTCAAGAATCTGGGATTCATCACTGTAATCCCTGCCGTCTGCGGCAATTTCAAGAATTTTTTTAAGCAGCCCGTACTTATAACACTGAGGAGTCTGAACAGCCATAAGTGAAGCCCTGTCCGGGGTACCTGTAAAACAGCCTGTTTCCTTTGAAACAATCTTTACCGTATCCTTGAGAGGAACTGCCGGCACCGAGGCTTCGTATTTAAACGCCTTATCAAGACATTCTTTTATAATCCGTACTGAAACCAGAGGCCTTGCACCGTCATGTACGGCAACAATATCCGGTGCTGATTCTATCATTGCGGATGCATTTATAAGAGAACCTGTTCTTGTACTGCCCGCTGCTGCTGTCTTTACGCCACGCATTTTCCAGTAACTTCCATGTTTTTTTTCATTTTCGGGTGTAAGAGCAATTATGATTTCAGAAAACAGACCGCTTTGAAGAAAAACATCTGCCGTTCTTTCAAGTACAGGGCGTCCCCCAAGAAGCATATACTGCTTGTCTCCTCCCATGCGGGTTCCTGCACCTCCCGCCAGTATAAGTGCAGCAGCCTTCAGACTTTTATTTTCTTTCGTGGAATCTTCCATTTCCTAATTCCCTGATTTTATTCATCACGGCCTTTTATTCTTGTAAAAATTATTCTGCCCTGTGAAGTCTGAAGTATGGACTGGACAACAACGGCAATTCTCTTTCCTATAAAACCACTACCGTCTTCAACAACAATCATGGTTCCATCATCAAGATAACCAACACCCTGACGTTTGTCCTTCCCTTCTTTCATAATAAATGTCTGAATTTCCTCACCCGGAAGGACGACAGGTTTCAGGGCAATGGCGAGATCTGTTATATTCAGCACCGGAATATTTTTCAGAGCACCTATTTTATTAATGCTGAAATCCGTGGTTACAACAGATGCCTTCTTGCGGAAGGCGAACTCCACAAGCCGCTCATGATTATCCCTGACCCCTTCAATATCCATATCAATAATCGAAAAACTGATTCCGGGGGAAGACTTGATTTTATTAAGTACATCAAGTCCCCGCCTGCCTTTGGCTTTCTTTATAGGATCTTTTGACTTTGCCATGTCATTAAGTTCCTTTACAAAAAAACCTGGCATTACAATCTTTCCGGATATGAAATGAGTTTCACATATATCAACAACACGTCCATCAAGCACAGCCGATATGTCAAGCACTGTGGGACGGGGGCCGAACCCCAGTTTTTCAAGTATTCCTGAAAAAAAACCTGCCATAAAAATCTCCTTGCTGTTTTACTTTTTAACCATGGCTGCAGCACCCGGTTTAAGCTGAAGCATATATTTTAAAAGTTCACTTAAATCACCGGTCTGATGCACCGCAGGTTTTTTATAACTGCTTTTTGTACTGCCACGCAGTTTATGTATAAATGAATGTTTAAATCCAAGACGGCAGGCTTCCGAAAGCCTGCGGTCAGTAAAAGGCACTGCCGACACCTGGGCCAGAACCCCGACTTCACCAATAAAAATATGGTCAGGAGGCACAGGAATATCCTTTACGGAACTGATAAGAGCCGCACAGATAGCAAGATCAAGCGACGGTTCCCTGAATTTCAGTCCGCCACGAATGGAAATGAATACATCCATTTCCTCAAAATGAAGTCCAAGATTTTTTTCCAATGCCGCAATAAGCATCTGTGCCCGGTTAAGATCATATCCTGTAACCGTGCGCCGCGGATATGGAAGATAGGAACGCGAGGCCAGTACCTGTATTTCCGCTATAAGAGGTCTGGAACCTTCGAATGCCATGGAAAATGTCCTGCCGGCAAACGCTGTTTCGCGGTCACAGTCTCCAAGCAGTATGCCTGCGTCACCTACAGGCTTAAGGCCTGAGGAAGTCATTTCAAAAATTCCTGTTTCCTCAACAGGTCCGAATCTGTTTTTCTCAGGACGCAGAACACGGTAAACATTGCTTTTTTCGGAATCAAAGCAAAGTACCGTATCTACTATATGCTCAAGGACCTTGGGCCCGGCGAGAGAGCCCTCCTTTGTGATATGGCCTAACAGCAGCAGCGGAATACCAGAGGTCTTTACAATTTTGAGAAGTTCGGCTGCACACTCGCGAATCTGCCCTACCGACCCTGCACTTCCGGCGAAATCAGGGTGATATACTGTCTGTATTGAATCAATAACCAGAAAATCAGGTTTTATCTTCCGTATCTGTTCAATTATCTTACCCAGATCAGTCTCGCTCATCAGATAAATATTATCCGCCCTTACCCCAAGTCTTGCCGCTCTGGAACCGACCTGGGCAAGAGATTCTTCACCGGACACATAAAGTACAGTTCCCTTACAAAGTGCTCCGGAGGCAAGCGCCGAACATGCCTCAAGAGTAAGCGTACTTTTACCTATTCCGGGCGCCCCGGCAAGAAGAATAACCTGCCCCGGTACTATACCGCCACCAAGTGCCCTGTCAAGCTCTGACACACCTGTACGGATATAATCCGTCTTCATGGATTCTGCTTCAGATAATTTTACAGGCGGCTCGGAAAAATCCGTAAGACTGCTACGTTTTTTTTCTCCGGATTTGGCTGCTACAGCTTCAGCCTCTTCCACAAAAGTATTCCATGCGCCGCATTCAGGGCATTTGCCTGCCCATTTGGGCTCAGAATGTCCGCAGTTCTGGCAACGGTATACGGTTTTAAGCCTCATTTCGCCATTGCCCCCAGAGAAGCCAGTCCCAGAAGGGCTGAAATATCCTTATCCTCAAAGTATAATTTAACAGTATAATTTACCCTGGCTTTTTCCGCAAGATCTGTTGCCCTGACACCAAAAGATACATACTTATTAAGATCGATATTCATACCCACATCATAACGCGGGGAATCAAAATATCTGTCTTCAATCAGACGGTCCCTGCCAAATTCCGATCCTTCCGCCATAAGGGTAATTTTATCCCATGAAGTATTGCGCAGGGGACGGATTTTCACACCAGCACCGGCAGAGCCACGAAGAATACCGCCGTAGAGATCAAACATTCCAAGTTCCCAGCCCATATACGCGTCAACCGTATTTATTTTCTCGTATTCTGTACCTTTATGACTGTCTTTGACATTAAAAATATTTGCGCCACCTGCATAATAATAACGGCCTTCACGCGGATACAGTTTAAGGCCTGCGTCAGCCTTGCCGCCTCCGAGTGCAGGTGAATACTTGTATTCAGCCTGAATGAATGTACGTGTGGTTTTCACTTTTCCCAGGCTCTCTTTTACAGTACCTGCCGCCTCTTTAATACTGGAAACAGCGGAAGCCACATCATCTTTCATACCCGGGTCAGATATGAGAGCGCCTGCAACCCCTTCTCCATTATTTATTTTTGCAACAATCTGATCTGTCTTCTGCAGAATTTCATCAAGCTTTGCTGTTATCAGCTCAATTTTTTCCATGCTGTTTTCAACATGAGGACGGCTGAAGGCTACCATCTGGTGAAGTTCCGATGTCACGCCCCGGAGATTATCAAGAATCTCCTGTATGCTGCCTGCCATACGTCCGTCTTTGCGGAGATCATTCACCAGTCCTTCAACGCTGTTGAGGGCACGTGTGACAGCCTGATCCAGAGGAACGGCGTTCCTGCCCTGTACAATAGCACCTTCCGGGATAATTCCTTCAGATGCCTTTCCCTGATTTATCTGAAGGAATTTCGAACCTATAACACTTGTTGAACCGACAAGAAATTCCGCACCTTTGTATATGGGAACTCCCTGAAGAATCCGCATTTCAACAACCACATGTTCATCGTTTATGTAAATTCTGCGTACCTTGCCAACCTCAACACCGGAAAGTTTGACAGCTGCCTTTTTGGGCAGCCCTGATACATCTGAAAACTCTGCTGAAATTTTATAATAACGCTTGAAAGAATAATCACCAAGCAGAAACAAAGCCGCCGCCATCAGCACGGTCCCTATTATCACAAATATTCCGACTTTTATTTCACTGGTCATAAGAAGGCAGAAACTCCGCTATATAAGTATAATTATAAAATATTTCATGTTAGCAGGGAAACAGCAGGGACACAAGACAGCCAGAAGATATAAGGCTTAATTTACATCAATATTTTCAGGATAAGCAGGAATAATCCGGCTGTCTGCCAGGATAATGAAAAGATTCTGAATATCACTCAAGCCCTGAAATACGCATGAATTCCTGTACAACAGGATTGGGTGAAGTTCTGAAACTGTCAGGGGCGGAACATTCTACAAAACGCCCACCTGACATCATGGCCACACGGCTTGAAATATTTAACGCAAGCTTAAGATCATGTGTAACCACCACGGATGTAACGCCTATTTTATCACGCATATCCGTAATCATATCACGGACCATTCCGGTCATAACAGGGTCAAGTCCCGTGGTAGGTTCATCATATAGAATATATTTAGGTTCAACCGCTATGGAGCGTGCCAGGGCGACTCTTTTTTTCATTCCTCCTGAAAGTTCCGCAGGCTTGAGATTCTCAACACCTTTCAGTCCTACAAGAGCAAGTTTTTCCCTGACTATCTTAGGATATTCGCTTTTAGGAATGTCTGTCAGATACTTCAGGCCAAACGACACATTTTCAAAAACATTCATTGAGTCAAAGAGGGCCCCTTCCTGAAAAAGGTATCCGAATTTACGTCTTATCCTGGCAAGCCTGAACTCATCGGAAGTTGATGCGATGTCCTCACCGTCCACAATAATTTCACCGGAATCAGGAGCAATAAGCCTTATCAGACATTTGATAAAAGTACTTTTTCCCATTCCGGATGGTCCTATCACACTGAACAGTTCACCGTCCCTGATGGTTACACTCATTTTATCCAGTATATGTCTGTCTCCAAAGGATTTACAGAGATTCCTTACTTCTATCATAATCCCACCGCCACAAGCATTGATGACACAAAATAGTCAAGGACAAGCACAAGCACCATGCTTAATACAACGGCCTCCGTTGTGGATTTTCCAACACCTTCGGCACCGCCTTTTGTATTCATGCCCTTGTAGCAGGAAACCATAGCAATCATAAATGCGAAGAAATATGTCTTGACATATCCGTGCATGACATCCTTGAATGAAAGATATGTAAGCACATCGTCAAAATACATGGCAGCCGGTATGGACAACTGGCTTGACCCTACAAGACAGCCACCTGCTATGCCGATAAAATCAGCAAATATTGTAAGAACCGGAATTGTAAGCAGAAAAGCTGCGAATCGTGGTACAAGAAGATATCTGCTGGGATTTGTTCCCAAAGTATAAAGCGCGTCAATCTGCTCTGTCACCTTCATGGTGCCAATTTCTGCTGTTACTACAGCTCCAGCACGTCCGGCAACAACAATGGACGTAAGCACCGGTCCAAGTTCCTTCACAAGGGCAAATGACACAATTGTCCCTACATAAAGCGGTTCATTGAACAGATTGCGTGTTGTCTGCCCCATCTGAAGCGCGAGAACCATTCCAGTAAAAAAACTGGTAAGAGCCGTAACAACAAATGAATCAACGCCTATTTTAACAGACTGTCTGGCAGTTTCCGATAACTCCGGCTTCGAGCGGAAAGCCCAGAAAAGCACGGATTTAAACATCAGGAAAGCACTTCCGAGAGTTCCTGAAAAATCAAGAAAATTCTTTCCTATTCTGCCTACGATATTCTTCATTTACGGTAAATACGGGGAACACGCTCGGATATGCCTGTAAGTATTTCATATGTAATTGTTCCGGCTTTTTCCGCGAGTTCTTCCGCAGAAATCTCTTCTTCTCCCTGCCTGCCCAAGAGAACCACTGGAGAACCTATCCGCGCTTCCGGTACATCTGTTATATCGGCCATTATCATATCCATGGTAACACGTCCCGTAACCCTGCACCTCTTTCCGCAGATCAGCACATCAGCCGAATTTGAAAAAGCCCTTCTGTATCCGTCAGCATACCCAACCGGAATTGTCGCTATACGCATTTCTTTCTGCGCTATAAATGTTCTGTTATAACTTATTGAGGCACCGGCTCTGACATTTTTGATAAAAACTATACGGCTTTTCCATGACAGTGCCGGAGTAAAACCTTCGGCAAGTCCGTAAGAGGCTATGCCGGGACGGACAAGATCGAATCTGGCTTCAGGGCAGTTCAGCAGCCCTGCCGTTGCTGAAGCATGGTACAAAAGATTCTTTGCGCCAAGCGCCTCAAGTTCCTTTCTTGTCTCACGGAAAATTGAAAGCTGCTGCCTTGTAAATTCAGGATCGCAGTCAGCACTGGAAAAATGCGTATACATTCCGGCCAGCGTAACGAATTTCGAGCGTGAAAGTATTTTCCATATTTTCACAGCGCCGGGACGTCTGGCACCGATTCTGCCCATTCCGGTTTCAAGTTTAAGATGACAGACAACTTCTTTCTGAAGTTTGTCTGATGCCTGTATAAGCTGGCGGGCCGCATCAGGACTGGCTACTGTTATAATCAGTTTATGTCTTATTGCTGCGACAACGGTTTTAAAAGGATACAGACTGCCCAGAACAAGAACCGGCAGACGTATACCGCTTTTTCTAAGGGCTGCGCCTTCTTCAACGGAAGAAACGCCAAAACAGGAAACAAGTTTTTCCCTCTCCGCCATGCGTGCCAGAACAGAAGCACCATGCCCGTAGGAATTAGCCTTGACGATAAACAGAAGTTTTGCCGGATTAGCCATATCCGACAGTTTCTTAAGATTTTTCCGCACTGCGTCCAGACTTATTTCTGCCCATGTAGGGCGGTATAAAAGTTCAATCATATCAGTATACAGCCTCTTCACCCGGCTCCGGGGCCATAGTAACCTCCATTGCGGGAGCGGGATTTTCAAAACGTGTACAGTCACTTATAAATGTCAGATCCACATCGCCTACCGGACCATTACGCTGCTTTGCTATTATAAGTGTTGCCTTTCCTGCCAGTGAAGGATCACTACGGTTGTAATATTCCTCACGATGTATAAGACCGACCACATCGGCATCCTGCTCTATTGAGCCTGAGTCACGAAGATCAGAAAGCTGCGGGCGGTTTCCACTACGGTTCTTATCCTCACTTTTTCTATTAAGCTGGGAAAGAGCAACGACAGGAATCTCAAGACTCCTTGCCAGATCCTTGAGAAGCCGGGATATTTCAGCCACATCCTGCTGCCGGCTTTCACTTTTGACAGCAGGTCTTACAAGCTGAAGATAGTCCAGCATTACCATTCCCAGCCGTTTTCCCCTGCTCTTAAGTTCGGTCATTAATTTTCTGGACCTGTTTCTTATATCAAGAATTGTAAGACTTGTTGAGTCATCTATATACAAATCAGATTCGGAAATCTTAGACGCTGCACGGGTTATTTTGCCCCACATTTCACGCTGAAAGGTTCCTCTTCTGGCACCGCGCCAGTTTACACGTGCGGCAGAACATATAAGACGCTGCATTATGGAAAAACGGTTCATTTCCATTGAAAAGAAAGCAACCGGGACCTTGTTTTCCACACAGGCATTATACGCTATATTAAGCGCGAGGGCTGTCTTTCCCATACTCGGCCTGGCTGCAAGAATAATCATTTCAGATTTCTGAAACCCTCCGGTCATATCATCAAGCCGTGTAAAACCTGTAGGCACACCTGTTATGTTGGAATGCTGGCTTAGAAACGATTCCATTTTGGAAACTGTTGTTTCCGCAAGCTCCGAAGGTTTACAGAAGCCCTGCAGTTCTGATGTATGTGCAACGGAAAGAACACGTGCCTCTGCGGTATCTATAATATTTTTAACATCATCGGAAGCCTCGTAGGCTTTTTCAATCATATCCGTGCCTACGCGGATAAGCTCACGCAGCTGTGCCTTATCCTTCACTATACGGACATAAGCCTGTGTATGAGCCGCAGTAGTGACTTTTTCCATAAGTTCGGCAAGATATCTTGTTCCGCCAAGACTTTCAAGCCTGCCGTTTTTTTTAAGTTCCTCCTGCAGGGTAACGAGATCGACAGGCATTCCGTGCAGATTCATATCCCGCATTGTCTCAAATATTCCGCGGTTCCGTTCACTATAAAAATGACGGCCTTCTATTGTTCCTATTGCAGATTCCAGCGCATCTCTTTCAATAAGCATTGCGCCAAGCACGGCCATTTCCGCTTCAAGTGAATTTGGAGGAATCTTATTAATCATACAGACACCTTATGTTTATTATATAAATTTAAGACTCTTTATAAAGTTTTCAGGACATCATTAAGCCGTAGAGATTCTGAAATAAATTCAGCATGACAGTAGAATACCAAAATCAATACTCTTTCTCTATATAGCCTGATTTAAAACAAAATACGCTCCGCCACGGTCAGGATTTAAACACAAAAATAAACCGGCATGACCTGCAGGGACATAAAAAATGACACCCTTGCGGATGTCATTTTTTGAAATACCGTTTCAGATACGGCTTATGCTTCCTGGCTGAGAGCGGAAACAGCTACCTTGACAGTGGCTTTGATATCTGTTTTCAGAACAATTTCCACTTCATAATTGCCAACTGCTTTTATTGTGGCGGGAAGACGTATATTGTCTTTTGTGATTTCAATGTTCTTCTCCGCAAATTTTTTCACTATATCGCTCTTGGCAACAGAACCGTACATGGTTCCATCCTCGGAAACCTTTCTGGCAAAGGAAAGGCTGATTTCGGCAATACGTTTTGCAGTTTCCTGCAGAGCCGCATTTTCGGCTGCGACACGTTTTGCACGTCTTTCCTCGCTGTTTTTCCAGGCTCTGAGAGCTCCGGGAGTGGCCTGCTCCACCATATTGCGGGGAAGGAGATAATTGCGGGCATATCCGGCACGTACAATCTTTACATCACCGGCATGACCGAGATTTTCAATATCCTGTTTGAGTATTACTTTCATTTATTGCTCTCCAGATTATTAATTATACGGCATTAAGGACAGATTGCGATTGATTTTTACAGCTCTCATTATCTGGCGCTGATGCTTGGCGCAGGCACCTGTAATACGTCTGGAAAGAATCTTGCCTGTATCCGTGCAGAAACTTCTTAAGACCTGAATCTGTTTATAATCGATCTCATCTATATGTTCAGCACAAAGTCTGCAGACCTTGCGGCGTGAACCGAAATGCCTGCGTCCTGCCGGACGGCGCGGCGCTCCTGCAGGAGCCGCCGCCGGTTTGGCTGCCGGCTGCTGTTCGTTTTTTATGGCCTCCTGATTCTGAGGGACCTGTTCATTGTTTTCCATTATACTTTCTCCTGAAATTTCCTGATAAATTTAGAACGGTACTTCGTCCAGACCGCCGCTATCATCTTTAAACTCTTCACTTTGCGGTACTGTTTCCTGGCTTCCTGAAGAAACCGGGTCCCCCGCATCTGCACTGTCACCGAAGAAAAGGAACTGGACACGGCGGGCATTTACCTTCAGAACCTTGCGCTTCTGGCCTGATTTATCAGTGTACTCCGAGGAAACCAGATTTCCCTCAACGAGAACAGGGCTTCCCTTGCGGAGCTTTTCTTTGCAGCGGTCGGACATAGGACCCCACACGCTGACGGGGACAAAAACAGTATTATCCTTCCATTCTCCGGAAGCCGCATCTTTATAGCGTCTGTTGGAGGCGATATCAAAAGTAGTGACTCCCTGTCCTTTCTGCGTAAAACGCTGTTCCGGATCGCGCGTAAGGCGTCCGGCCACAAGGACACTGTTCAGTTCTGGAATCCTGATATCCATTTATGTCTCCGGTACCGGTTCTGTCAGGCTTTTACCGTCTGATTCTCTCCGGCTTTGATGAACATGGAACGCAGGATATTGTCCTGCAGTCCGAAACTGCGTTTCAAATCCTTTATTGATTCCGGTTCAGCTTTGACTTTGAGGAAAATATAGAAACCGTCACGGTTTTTCCTGATGTTATGGGCAAATTTTTTGCGTCCGAGTTTATCATCGGCAATAACTTCGGCTTTGCGGTCAGCAAGTATTTTCTTCGAAGCTTCTACTACCCCGTTAATCTCGGCATCCGAAATCTGAGGATTGATAATAAGCGTTAACTCGTAGGTATTCATACAGTCTATAATAGCATTTCCGTAATTTTTTTTCAAGCCACTGATACTTTCACGACGATTTTTTTTACCTTGCGTGGCCCGCCGAGCGGCAGCTTGGGCGCATGGGCATGCTCAGGGAAAAACACTGTCATATCTCCCGGAAGAAGTCTCAGCGGGATAGAAGCAGAGGGTGAAGCGAGCCCGAAACATATATCGAATTTTTCCTCATAAGGCCTGACAATATCAAGATCCTCAAGATTTACACAGTTTATAATTTCCTGCCCTTCAACCACATACTGGATATCAAGGTATTTTTTATGCGCCTCAAAAAGTATTTTCTTCGGTTCAGCTGTCATGTATGTCTGAATCTGTGCGTAAACTTTTCTGCCGTCAACCGGATATGTTCCATCAGGCAATGAGGCTGTTTCCGGCTTAAGAAGAAAATCTACCGCCTTTCTCATTCTGGGAGAAAGATTCGGATTTTTCGCGAAATCAGCAAGCTTATAAACTATCATAAACGATGCTCCTTGAAATAACGGGCCGCCATTTCCAGCTTTTCCGGGCTTCCTATATCAAACCAGTACGAAGCCCTGTCCTCAAATCCCGCTATCATATGTGTTTCCGCAGCTATGCGCAGATATGTCTTCATAACGGTAAAAACACCTTCTTCTTTTATCATATCAAAAATTGAAGGCGACAGCACCTGAAGGCAACTGAAGCCATATGCCGTAAGCCCGTCACCTGACACTTCCCCCTCCCTGCCGGCAAGCCGCATCCGTGAATCAAACATAAGATGACGGGAGGAAGGGCGTTTTCTTATGGCAAGTGTGGCACAGGCTCCGCCAGCACAGTGATTTCTGTATATGGATTTCAGGTCCGGATCGGAAAGCACATCGGCATTGCATACAAAAAAGGGTCCACCGCTACGGAAAAAATCCTCATTCGCTTTAAGTGTTCCTCCGGTTTCCAGGGGTTTCTCAATCTCATGCGAAACTGTTATCTTAAGCCCGAAATTGTTATTCTTTTCAAGAAAGCTCACTATTTTTTCATGCAGATGATGTGTATTTATAAGAATATCATCTACACCGGCAGCTGCCAGCCGCTCAATAACCCTTTGAAGAACTGTTTTTCCATTAACCTCTATAAGTGGCTTCGGTATGGTATCCGTAAGCGGACGCAGCCTGTTTCCATAACCAGCGGCAAAAACAAGAGCCTTCATTTTTTCTCAAACTCCCTGTGTGAGAGTTCAACCCTTACACCGAATTTATTCCTGAGATGTGCCGCCAGATGTTCTGCACAGTAGACGGAACGGTGCTGGCCACCGGTACAGCCAAAATGAACCATAAGCGATGTAAAATTTCTTTCAAGATAATTCTGAACACTGGCATCTACAAGGGCATATACAGAAGAAAGGTATGCTTCCACGCCTGCTTCCTTATCAAGAAATTCTATCACAGGCTTGTCCCTGCCGTCTTTTTTGGAATACTGGGGATAACGGCCAGGATTAGGCAAGGCACGGCAGTCAAAAACAAATCCTCCGCCATGTCCATGGTCGTCCAAAGGAATTCCATTTTTATATGAAAAGCTGCCTATGCGCACAGTAAGGCCAAGTTTAGTGTTGCCGAACTGCCTGAGCCTAACCGACATTGTTATACGGCGGAAACAGGCCATGAGCTCCGGCAGATGTTCCGGTATTTCGGTATTGTTAAGCAGCCATTCTATATTGCGCACCGCAAACGGCACACTTTTCAGGAAATGTGGTTTCCTTTCATAGAAGCCACGCAGGCCGTATGCGCCCATTGCCTGCATTATGCGCACATAAGCAAAAGCAGGATAATGCTGAAGGAAATCCCTGCGGTCAACGCCAGCGGCATTTATGTAATAATCGCGAAGTTCATTACGTGTCTCCGGTGACAGATTGGCTTTCGCATCATATAGCAGCGAAGCCAGATCATAATGCCTTGCGCCGCGGCGCCCCCCCTGATAGTCAATAAACCACGGCTCTCCATCCCGCAGCATGATATTACGGGACTGGAAATCACGGTACAGGAAATAATCCTGGGGCGCCTCCATTAAAAAATCAGCAAAACGCACAAAATCATCTTCCAGCTTCTGCTCATTAAAAGGTATTGGTGCAAGTTTAAGAAAATAGTATTTAAAATAGTTCAGGTCCCACATTATTGACTGCCTGTCAAACGCAGCCCTTGGATAGCAGTGGGTAAGGTCCATTCCGGCCTTAACCTGCTCCTGAAAGCGTGGCAGAATATCTAAAACCTTTCTGTATGTTTTAGAAAGACTTTCAGAAAGAACCCCATCTTTGTTCTCCTGCTCTATCCGGCTGAAAAGGGTCACATCGCCAAGGTCCTCTTCAAGATAAACGCCTGCCTCAGTGTCTTCTGCATAAATTTCCGGCACTGGCAGCCCGTGTTTTTTAAAATACATGGAAAACTCAAGAAAAGCCCTGTTTTCGAGAGGGTCGGGGCCGTATATGCCTACAACAATACGTCCGGGATTGCCGAGACGGTATATTTTTCTTGCGGACCCGTCAGAGCGCAAAGGAATAAAAATCTCCGGCACTTTGCCGAAAGCCTTGCGGTAAAGGCTTTGCAGCGCCTTTTCAATTTCCTCATTAGTTTTGGAACCAGCCATTTTTTAACCTCTTGCACGAAACGGCCAGGATACAAAACCATGGCAATCTTTCGTGTATGTCAGATTAAAATTATACAATTAATATAGTAGCATTTTGGTATATTTTCTATATTTCAGCCATATCTGCCTGCTAACGCTGAACAAGGCTGACATACGGAGCACAGGATGAAATCCGGAACTGATATTTATACAGAATCAGATGAAAAATATGTGAACCTGAAAATTGAAGGAAAAATTGCCTTCATTCAGTTTTCAAACCCTGAAAAAAGGAATGCGCTAAACAGCCGCCTGTGCAGGGAAATGTCCTGCGCAGTCAGAAAATGCCGTCAGGCAGGAATTACCGCAATAATAATCACCGCCAGGGGAAATGACATGGTATGGTCTTCAGGCCTGGATATTTCAGAATTTTATGAAAATACGGCAGCACAGACCGCTACCCGCCAGGCTGCGAAAAAAAACATAAAACTCCGTGACCCCGTTGCAGAAGACATGCCTCTTCCGGTACTTCTAAAAGAAATAGAGGAATATCCGGGAATTGTAACCGCCATGATACACGGCAGTGTATGGGGCGGAGCCGCGGAATTAGTGGCAGCATGCGATCTCGCATATGGGGATATGACTGCAGCTTTTGCCGTAACTCCGGCAAAAATAGGACTTCCATACAGCTGTAAAGGTCTTTTGAGGTTTATAAACAAAATAGGACTTGCAGCCACGAAAGAACTTTTCTATACAGCTGCTCCTGTTTCAGCAGCGCACGCAGGGGAAACCGGTCTTCTTACATGGCTTGCAGAAACAAGCGATTTTAACATATTAAAAAAATTAACATTTGAAAAAGTTTTACATATTTCAAAACTTTCCACAGCGGTCATAAAAAGCCTGAAAAAAGAATTCCGTCTGTTTGAAAAAAAAGAACTTTCAGAAAATGACCTCCTGCAGTTTGCAGACATAAGAAAAGAAGCATTCGCCTCAGGTGATTTTGAAAAAGGTGTCACTGCTTTTTTAAACAAAACCACCCCGGATTTCTGAGACATAGCCGGTCCTGTATCATAATGCCATTGTGGTAGTTTAAGACAAAAATCAGAAGCCGTGTTGCATATTAATCACTTCTGAATATATCTTCCAACCTGCATTACCAATATACGGTTTTTTATAATTGTTATAATAGTTATGATGAAAAACATAATAATTTTCTTTGTATCCCTGCTTGTCTTTGCAATAACACCCGCATCAGCCGGAATGATGGCCCGTAACGATTTCCGTTTCGGCTCTGCCGGTTTCAAGCAGGATACTTTTTCCATATACATGCCGCTTGCGTACAAGTTTATTTCCGGAATATCCGGAACTTTTTACAAAAGCAATGATTTTGACAAAATACACTCCGCAAAAATACCTTTATCATATACAGGAGAAACAAATCTTATTGAATTTGAGCCTTTTATTTACTCACACCTGCACGGAATGACCGCATACGGTGGAAAACTTTCACTGTCAACAACATTAACCGCCCCTGAAAATCCTGATTATTTTCATCTTTCAATAAGCGGGGGACACGCTTTTATAAAAGGGGAAAAAGCGGCTGAAGGACTTTCAGAATTCCAGCAGACAGCCATTACGCTGAAAGCGGAAAAGAACTTTTACGGGCAGTTCAGTTTCAATTTGTCCGGAACAGGTTTTCTTAAACCGTCAGAGAATACAGACAACACAAATCTGACAGGATCTGTGCTTGATTTTAAGGACCTTGCGGATTTTAACGGCTACGAAATGCTGCGCATACTGCCGGAATGGATTATTTCGGCAAGGATACACAGGAACTTCCAGCCTGAATTTGACAGCGGCGCATATGCAGGATACAGCAAAATATCATTAAGGAACCTTAAACCTGCAAATTCCTATACAGCCGGTATTGAATTTTTCCTTAACGGTGACACGACGCTTGATTTCGGTTACAACTACTTTAAATATCATGAAACATCGGCGAATCAGTATTTCCGTCTGCTTTTATCGACAATGTTCTGAAAATTCCTGACTTTCTTAAGCAGTAAAAAAGGCTTCCTTTTTTCCGGGAAGCCTTTTTTACTGCATTCTGGGAAATATCAGCCTATATGTTTTTCCTCTACGAGTTTTTTCAGTTCGCTCATATCAGGATTGATAAGATTCGGCTGGCCTACGGATTTCATGGCACTGCTTACATCCTTAAGACCGTTTCCGGTGACAACCATTACAACATTGTCTCCGGAGTTTACTTTTCCTTCACGCACGGCTTTTTCCAGTCCTGCATATGTTGCGGCGGCTGCCGGCTCCGCAAAAACACTTGCCCCACGTGCCACTTTGGGTATTCCGGCAAGAATTTCCTGATCCGTAACAGAAACAGCAAAACCTTTTGAATCCCGCACTGCAAGAACAGCAGCAAGCCCGTCACGCGGAACACTTACTGAAATACTGTCCGCGATTGTATTTCCGCTTACCGGGGTTATTTCCTCGGCCCCACTGTCAACAGCCAGTTTGACCGCATTGGAGTTTTCTGCCTGAACGGCAACCATCTGTGGCAGTTTGTCTATTATACCAAGCCGCTTGAACTCGACAAAACCTTTCCAGAGACCGCTTATTATGTTTCCATCACCGACAGATACAAACACCTTGTCCGGTGTTTCCCAGTCAAGCTGCTCACATATTTCAAAAGCACAGGTTTTCTTGCCTTCCCTTGTGAAAGGATTTATGCCTGTGCTGCGGTTGTACCAGCCATATTCCTTTGATGCCTTAAGACAGAGATCAAAAGCGTCATCATAGGTTCCATTCACCATTATGACTTCGGCACCGAATACAAGCAGCTGCGCTATCTTTGGGGCCGGTGCTGTCTTTGGGACAAATATTACAGTTTTCATGTCAAGGCTGCCGGTAAGGCAGGCAAGAGACGAAGCCGCATTACCGGTGGAGGCAGTTGTTATCACCTTCTCCCCCATTTCGCGTGCCCTGGCAACCACAACGGCGCCTGCACGGTCTTTGAAAGATGCGCTGGGATTACGGCCATCGTCCTTGACATAGACATTATGAATGCCAAGTTCCTCTGCTATTTTTTCCGCACGGTAAAGAGGCGTCCAGCCAACCTGCACAGGCGGAATATATTTCAGATCCTCAACCGGCAGAATATCCTGATAACGCCATATGCTTCGGTCATGATTATCCTTAAGTTCGTCATAGTTAAGACGTTTTTTTATAAGATTGTAATCGTAAAGAACCTGCAGATTTCCGCCACAGGCGGTACAGGTATATTTTCCTTCGGAAAGAGAATGATCCTTTCCACAGCGTATACATTGCAAAGTTTCAATTTTCTTCATACACACATATTATACTATTTTGCTTTTTGATATAATTGCTAAAAAAGCTGTTTATATTTTTTTAGAAATATGACTCCCTATGAAATGATCCGTGACAGTTATCTTGTTGATATGCCTGATATGCCTACATGTGAAGGTCCTATGGGAATATTTTATGACTTCAATGACGGGGCAAGAATTTTTCTGCCTGAAGGCAACTGGCATATAAGTATTGAAGACAGTGAAACAGGCAATATTTTAAATGAATCTGATTCAAAAGGCGGACTTGTACAAAGCACCTGCAGATTTTATGTAAAGTTTCTGATAAAAGTCTGGAGCAAAGAAAGTAAAACCCTGGTTTTTGAACACAAATTAAACTTAAAGGATAAAGAGACTCAGATACTTTTTCCGCTGTTGCCTTTTGGAGATACTATTGCGTGGATGCCAGCTGCCATAGCTTTCACAGGAAAACACGGTTGCAGGACAGAATTTATAATGGGTGAGACATTTTCCAGACTTTTTGCCAACAAGTATAAAAGTATTATTTTTTCCGATCCACGCCAAAAAAAACCTTTTTTTTCCAGACCTTATGCTTCATATCATTTAGGAACACATATATTTAAAAATGAAGAATATTCGAGAATGTATTCACCTTTTGATATAAAGATAAGTTGTTTATGCGACGTGGCCGGAGGCATACTTGGAATAAATGACTGCACACATATTCCTGAAATCGATTGTGGAAGTAAAAGAATGATAAAAGAAAGATATGTTTTGATAGCCACAAAAACAACATACAAGGCCAAGCTCTGGAACAATGAAAAAGGCTGGATTCAGGTTATCGCATTTCTGCGCAAGCTTGGATACAGGGTTCTTTGCATAGACAAAGTGGCTGTACAATATGATAATGTAATACCTTATGGAGCTGAAAATTTTACTGGCGATATTCCTCTTGATGAAAGGGCGCAATTAATAAAATACTGTGATTTTTTTATAGGCCTCGATACTGGATTAAGCTGGCTTGCATGGTGTATGAGACGTCCTGTAATAGTTATAGGAGGATTTACTTTACCTTTTCACATTTTTAAGACACCTTATTATGTTTTTTCCCCATACGCATGCCATGGTTGTTACCATGACTCAAGGATCCCAAGATCTGAATTCGGCTATTATACAACATGTCCAAGACATCAGGGGACAAGCCAGGAATATGAGTGTAGCAGGAGGATAACCAGCAGACAGGTGATACGAACCATAATACAGCTTATGTCAGATAATAATCTGACACGTCCTTGTGATGACAGGCCTGTCTGTTCTAAAAAGAATTCCATAAAAACATTTTTTTTAGGTAAAATACGCAATTTACTAAAATAGGATATTCTTTGCAATTATTACAATAAATCTATGTTTTTATTATTGTTAAGAGTTATAATAGCGGCCGCATGGTTTCTGAATATATTTTGTTTGTTCTTCTTTCTATATGATTCGTACAAAAAAAGTAAAAATATAAAAACTGTCATAGCCGTCCTATGCCTCATCGCTTCCGGAATGATCTATATGGAATCCGGAATAATACCGCGTGACGGACATGACGAACAAATAGTTATGGAATTGCTGACGGTTGATACCTGTGTTGCTCCTAAACTTAAGGAAATGTCGTTAGCGTTTTCTTCTAATATAATATCAGTTCTTTCCAAAAACAATCTTAAAGCAATATTGATGTTTAATAAAACATTACCTTTTATTTCTATGTTCCTGCTATTTGTTTCATTAAGAAATTTAAGACTGAGTTCTGTAAGCTCTATAGCAGCTTCAGCCTTGCTTTTTCTGAATTTTAACATGATGATTTCAGCCTCTTCAATGGCACTTACTTCACAGATTATCTTTATTTTTCTATGTTCCCTATCTTCTACAGTCTTTATTTTCAGATATTTCCAATCAGACAGAAAAAAATTAAGATTGGGGCTTTTATATTTTTTTGCTGCTCTCGTTTTAATCATTACTTCCAGAGCCGAGCTTGCGCCGATTCCGGTTGCATTATTGCTTACATTATTTTATCTGGCTTACAGGGATGGCAAATTTAATCTGCACAGTTTGAAAATCCTTGACCTGGCTATACTTATTTCAGGGATTTCAATTTGCACTGTATGTTCAATTGAAGTTTTAAACAGGTTATCAACAGAAACAATGGCTCATGGATTTGAACCATACAGAAACATATTATACCACCTAATAGCATATAATTTTTCAGTACTTCTCGACAGCAAATTATATATTGCATCTGAAAAAGAAATGTATATGGGAACGAACATGCAGTTACTTTTCGTTATACTGTCCGCTTTTATTGCCACAGGGCTGCATGGATTCATAAGGCAGAAAAAAACAGTAAATACAGAAAAAATTATTTTTGTCTCTGTTTTCTGTATTCTTTTTTTATACATAGTTAATATGTATGCCACCAGAGACCACTATTATCTTCAATTCGTAAGACACAATGTAGTATGTTTAACTATATTCGCATTCATTTTTTCTTTCACGATAGAAGGATATAAAAATATTTTCTCCAGACATAAAAAAAATTTCATTTTTCTGTGTAGCCTGCTTATGTTTTTTTATTTTTCTCTCAACGCCCAAACGGCTTTTTCATTAAATAAAGAACAAAGAACTAATGATAAACTATGGAATTTATTGTTAAAAGCACAAAAACAGATTAAAGGAAAATACAATGTAATAGCCCCTTATACAGACTACCAGCCGTTCATGAAAAAATTTTTTAACGTACCCTCAGAGACAATACCTTTAAAAACTATTTATTTTATTTCACCTGAATTATATGCAGAAAACATTATATACGACAATCTTATTGCACACGCACAACATATTTTTATTACTTCAGACATTTACAAAGGATATGATTACAGGCCAATACCGCAAATACCCGTATTGTTCGGCTTTTTCATTCTAAAGGACAATTATGAAATGGAAAAATATTTCATCAATTTTAAAAAAGACAAAATAAATGTTTTCATAAATGAATTACAGAAAGATATCACTGAAAAACAGGATAATAAATTGAAAATATCTTACCTGATACTGGCATTAGCAGTTGCGGGACAGGAAAACAAGGCAAAACAAACTTTAAAGAAATATGAAAAAATATTTTCAGGGTATGGAAAAGATTATCATATTGATAGCTGTTACATTTACTTAATACAACACACACCTATGAACAGTATGTTGCACGCCATTGAAAATATTGCAGCTGACAAAAACAAATTCATTTATGAAATGATAAAAACCCGTGAATTTGGTAGACCGGATTATCTGCTTGACTTTATAATATCAGTATACCAATTTCCGTTACAACCATACGAAACTTCCAGCATTGAATAACGATGTATGAATTGAAACTGTCACCAGGATCTTCCACCGCCTCCGCCGCCACCGCGGCCTACTCTTCCACCACCGCCATGACTGTTGCCGTGATAACTGGTTTTCTTTATTCCGCCATTTAGACGGCTCGGTCTTGAAAGGGAAGTCATACTTCTTGAAAAACGGGACAATCTGGTAACATCATATGCAGGTCTTTCCTTTACAGGATGGCCTTCAAGAAATTTATTCAGCTTTTTTATCCACACATCTGAAACATCCAGAACAAAAGCATATGGAAGAATATCATAAAAATGCTTTGGATCTTTTTCAGCCATGGCTTCAAGCTCGTACTTTTCGGCAGTCATTATGAACTTTCTGAGACCCTGCAGCTCACTCATTAACTGTTTCCCTTTTGGGCTTCTTTTCGGCAGATTATCTGCACATATCCATGATATTGCAAGACAGGCTATGCCAAAAACGAAAACATTCAGATATTCATAACTGGAACTGCCTGTAATAAAAAAAACAAAAACTATCATACCACCGCTTATAAGAAGGGACAGCTTTGCCCCAATATCCCACTCGTCAGCAACAAACGGAGTTCCAAACAGGAACAACAATGCCACAGGACCTATTGTTTCTGCAGAAATAAATGTACTTATGCTGAAATCACAGAATGCAAACAGCGAAACAAATATTACTGCAGAAATAATTCCTGCCATAATCTTTGGAAGCCGTCCTTTTATTGTTTTTTCATCATAAATTATTTTACGTTCCTCATTGGCGGAAGCCACAATGCTGCGGCATTTTTTATAATATGTCTGTGATTTCTCTATCTGCGATCTGGTTACGCTGGAATCATTGCCGAACAGCGCATTCATATATTCCTGTTCAAGCGAAGCCTGCTCAAAAGGTTTAATTTTTTCTATCAGGAAACTATCGCTTTTATTGTCAATTTTTACATAATCCTTATTTGCAAGTTCTACAAGCAGCGCAGAAAGACCTTTATCTGAAGCCATGCCTTTGTAGGCAAGTTCCGCCTGTACAGCATTAACTCCTGACGGTATTTTAAAGGTTACAACAGGTGTGACATGGTCATCTTTACCATATCTGTTCCATATATAACATGACGCTATGGCAAGCAATGACAGCAGAGCCACAGCAATATAAACAGCATAAGGATGATACTTTTCAAAATATCCCGGTGGTACCTCAACCCTGAAAGTTACTCCTTCCCCCGGCTGCAGTTCCCTTAACGTCCTGCCTTCAATTTTTATATTATCAGTTATGCTGTATTCTGCGCCGCTTTCAAAACCGGCAGCGTCAATACCACCCATGGAAATGCCAGCCTTCTCCGGATCTATTGCCTTTGGCATAACAAGCGTAAAACTGGCTTTTTTTACAGGTACGCCCCATTCCGGGCCTATTATATTGTGATAAAACTCACTTTTATTATCACGATAATTGAAATTATATGTTATGTGGTAATGTTGTGTTCCATCCACTGTCTTGTCAGCAGAACCCAGCTTTATTTCAACAGTGCCGCCATAATTATCTACACTGTTTTTTTCCTGCGCACGTATATTCGTGACAGATGCTTTTTTATGGGGTATTTCCCTGATTATTCCGTGGGAAGGCTTCAGGAAATAAACTTCTATTTCTTCCTCAACCTTAACTGATTTCTTCTCATTTACCTCAAGTTTCACTTCATAATTCTGTATGTAAAAATTTTCCGCATGGACTGAAGGCACAGCCATACAGATAATAATAAATACCGGAACAGGAATCAGGGATAATATTTTTTTTATTAAGCGCATAACTTTATACAGTAAAAAGACAAATCAGGCATTAAGGTCTTCACCCGTGATTACGGCAGCTTCTCTTTCGCTTTCATCTATCTGGAAATATTCTGCTTTGCATATATTGAATAATTTCCCTATTATATTTGTAGGGAAAATTTCCAGAAAAGTGTTCAGTTCCCGCACTGTACCGTTATAATATTTGCGCGCTGTGGCAATCTCATTCTCCAATTCAGTGAGGCTGTCCATCAGTTTAAGAAAAGAAGTATTTGATTTCAGCTCAGGATAGCTTTCTGTTATGGCTACAAATTGTGGTCCAATATAGCCAAGCTCTGAATTGGCATGTATTTTCTGCTCATCGCTCATGCCTGAATATGCCTGCGAGCGCAGACCGATAATTTTCTGCAGAGTACTGCTTTCATATTTCACCTCACCCTTTACCGAATCTGCCAGTCTGGGAATAAGTTCCCAGCGTTTTTTCAGATATACATCCATGGTTGCGAATGCCTCGCGCATATAATTGCGCAGACTTATTCCTTTGTTATATGCGAAAACAATATAAACCAGTAAAACTGCAGCTATTGCGGCTGTTATATAAAGCATTTCATACTCCTTTCATGGTTTTATAAACATATTATACATTTGTCAGTCCGGGGAAAAACCAGTTATTGCAGATAAATACTTTGGAAGACAGAGCATACACCCAAAAAAGAGACGGAGTTCTGCTCCGTCTCTTTTTATATTCAAACATACCACAGGAATCAGTCCGGTAACACCGTTGTTCCGGCCTCGCCATTGAGTGTTTCCTCAAAAAGGCTGGTTTTGGAAATGTATGCCGCGCTGCCGCCGTTCTTAACGAACTCTATTACAGCTTTGATTTTCGGTCCCATTGAGCCAGCCGGGAATGGCTTTGGCTCGCTATTGTACAGTTTTTCCAGTTCTGAAACCTTTATCGTGCGTATTGGACGCTGCGTAGGTTTCTGATAATCCAGCCATGCCCCGTCCTCACCGGTGAATATTGTCAGTGTCACCTCAACCTCTTCGCCACGGGCTTTCGCACGTTTCATAAGCATACAGCCGAGCAGGGCTGAAGCAAGATCCTTGTCAATGACGGCTTCCGCACCGGTATACATTTTCGCACCGGGTCTGGCTTTGCCGTTATTCACAAAATCCACTCCGTAATTGCATTTGTACACTTCCTTTCCGTCATGACTGACAGGTGCGACCTCGCACACGGGAACGCCACCGCCGCCAACGGTTATCGGGACTATTCCTTTTTCAAGCATTGCCTCAATGGCATCAATTTCCACAATGTCCGTAGGAGCGGGAGAGGGAACAACCCTACGCCATATTTCGTTTCCGGCGGCATCCTTCTTGTACATTTTCATCTGCCAGCCGCCTTTGGCACGCTCATCGGCCTCATCCTTTGTATATGACTGCCCCACATATTTTGTAGGATTCTTGAAAGCCGGGTCATTCCTGTCAACCACAACCTGTGTGACAATTCCAGCCACCAGATTATTCAGCCCACGGGCACGCAGCTCATTGTTCAGCTGGCCAAGCATGAATGACATAGCCCCCTGTGTATCAGCAACGCACACATCAAGTGGCAGTCCAAACAGGCTGTCCCTGCATTTTTCGGAGCGCAGCAGAATGTTACCAACCTGCGGGCCATTGCCATGCGTAAGCACATAGGAATCTTCCGGATGATTTTCCATTATATCAGCCACGAGGCGGCATGTATCAGCCGTACGCTGCCACTGCATGGGAATGTCCGGGTTGATTGCCTTTCCGTTCTTATCCTTAAGGCCTACCGGGGCAACCTCATTGCCACCGAAGGCAAAAATTCTTATTTTCTTCATTTAAAATCTCCTTGAAATCCAATTGTTTATCTTTAATTATTACATAAGTCCATAAAGATTATATTAAATGCAAAACGCAGTTACCAATTACACACCTGAAACCATGTGGGCAATATATGTTTCCAGTGAATTCCTGATTATTGTCCGGAAACTGTCTGAATAAACTGAATCAATAGCAAGTTTATCCAGTAATGACTGTGTAATTTCAAGCTGAACTCCATGCAGACATGGGCGATTTACAATATTTACTGGTGATCTTCCAGGCATACGACGGCAAGGATATTCCGTAGGAAAACCTGCCTCAGTAAGATTACGGGCAACCAATGCTGCGGCCTCTGTATTACCACCACCAACACATATCTGCTCACCAGTACCACGCTGGGCATGAAATGAAATCCCCAGTTTACTGGCAGCAGCTATTTCCAGGGCCGTAAGATCATCAAATTTAGCTGAGGTGACATGATATTTCTTCGCATCTTCACCATAGCCTTCAAAAAAATAATAAGACCAGTCCGTTCCGGCAATTTTTTCAGCAATTTCAGACGTACCGCGCTCAATATCCCCACCATGAATGGCGAAAACAGCCACAGAAGAACTACGCAGTTCATATTTTATACTGAAATCTACGTTTTCTCTATTCTGTCTGCGTATTTCAGCAACAGAATCATAAAAATCATAAGATGATAAAAATTTATCAGAACCAGATGTCGGGGTAGCAGCATTTACAGTTTCAATATCAGCTCTTTTATAATCCAAACAGGAAATCAAAAACACTGATGCAAACAGGATAAAGAATATTTTTTTCATTATATGTAAAAAATCAAAATATAGATAAGTGGAAAATACTCAGCTACATACAGTCATTAAATAATCAGATTCTTATCCATGGCTGCCAGTTTACGGTATCTCGGCAAAAAAACATCAGCAATAATCCTGCCAGCCTCAATAAGAAAAGTTTCCAAAGTACTGCTTTTCTCAGAAATCGCCTTCAATGCCTTAACCTCTTCAAAAATCAATTTTCTAAGCTGCGGACTGCCAAAACGCACAATCTTGACAAAAGAGGCAATTCTGGAATAGCGATAGAAATACCCTAGCCTTTCATCTAAAGAAAACATAGGGAAAGTAACATGCCCTGAACTGGTTTCAAATCCTCTGGAACAGAATCGTTTTTCTTTTTTTGCCACCTCACATCCAAGACAAAGACCGTCTATATTTTTATCCATTTCATGCGTTATATAATAAAATTCAGTCTCAGAGAAAATACTGCACATTTTCAGGCTTTCTTCAGGTAAAACATGCTGAGGAATTATCAGTCTTGAAATGCCTCTGCTTCTATAAAATTCTGCCGCTGATGAATTAAAGCAGAAACCAAGTATGCCAATTACCCAGACAGGCGGATTCTCTGTTTCCGGATAAATTTCAGCCTGCTCGGCAGAAGCTATAATGAAACCATCCACACCAGTATCTTCATGCAGTCTGCGCATAAACGGAATGCGATCCTTCCAATCCGGTCTGACAGCATTAGCATACATAAAAAACTTTCTTCCATAGGAATGTGCAAGATCTGCTATGCTTTTTACCTGTTGGATATCAAGATCAGGCACATTCTGATCATCACAAAAGCTTGGAAGTTCACTCATGCCACATGAAATCTCATCTGCCCCGTTCTCAAGAAAATATCCGGCTTCATCTATGCGGCAGAAACCGACTGTGATCTTCATTTGGTTTCTCCATATGATGTCAGGTCATAAGAAATAATCAATCTTTGAGGAAGCAGTCTGGGCATTGCATTATTTTTTGTAAAATATGCATTGCCCCGCCAGATGATTCTGCCATCATCCAGCGGTATATATACATCATGGCAGATTCTTTCACATGATTGAAATATACCTTTGCGGTAAGCACAGATCCTGGTAAGAGAATAATATTTAAAAGGATAGTGATATGCTATATTAAATTTATTTGATTCCAGAAAAGAATCAGCTGTATGTGCGTCATCAATTTCAAAAAAGGAAATAGAAAAATCATGACTCATTTTTTCAGTATAGGAAAAACTGTTCTTTGCCCATAAAGAGAAAAGATGTCTTCCGACGGAAAGTCTAAGTTTACTGCCAAAAACCGAATGAAGCTTCACCAGAGTTCCTATATCATTTACAGAAATCTCTATATTTTCTTTAAATTCCAATATGTTTTTTATATCAGAACAAAGCTTATCCAGGAAAAAGTCAGTAAGTATAGGGACAGATACCACAGCCTCCTTTCCCATCTCCATCAGTTTTTTTATATCTGAAGGAGAAGGCATCATATGTTCGCATGAATCACTGCCGATATAAACATATGATATTTTATCAGGCAAATGATTTATACGTTCAAGCTGAAACGGAGAAATATACAAAGCTTTTTCAATTTTCATTTCTCATTTTCCTTAAATTCAAAAAAATACTCTGACCTGTTTTCCGGAAATCTGCCAGATCCAAAGAAGAATCTGCAAGACGAAGGAGTTCTTTTGCTATTGAAAAGATTTTCTTTCTATGTGAAAAACTGCTTGTAAGCCTTACCAGCTTAAGCCAGTCCGCTATTCTGGAATATGAATAAAATGTTCTTATTTCCGTATCAATATCAAATCTAAGACATTTAAAGCAATCCTGTCCATAAGAAAATGAACGCTGACAGAATTTTTGTCTTTCACCTAAATTTCCGGAACATCCTTTACACAATCCATCCATGTTTGCGCATATATCATCCGAAAGGAAAAAAACCTCACTTTCCATTCCCGTATCTTTAAAAAAACGAATACTTTCTTCAGGCAGAAAATGCTGATAAATAACAAAACGGGAAAAACCGAAATTTTTGTACCATTCCAAAGCATACCTGTTTAAACAAAAAGCAAGAGAACTCAAATGCCATTTAGGAGTATGTTGTGTTTCAGGATAATTCATTATCACTTCCGGACTGGAAACAATAAAACCATCGATTCCACATGCCATAAGTTTCTGCATTATACTTATCGCCTCATTAATATACAAGGCGTTTATTTCATTTACTGCGACATAAACACCACACTGTTTTGAATGCGCAAATGACACGATATCAGTCATCTTTTTCACAGAAAAATCAGACACATTGCATTCAGGACTACGTATATGACTGGGCAATACAGACAGCCCGAAATACACTTCTCCAGCTCCATTTTCAGCAAAGAACTGTATTTCATCCAAATTACAAACACCTGCTTTTATTTTCATAATTCAAACACTTATGTTTCCTTAAAGCATTCAGACCTGCTGTTTCAGTTTCCAATAGTATTTTCCCTTGAAAAACCTTCTTTCTATAAGTCCTTTCTTTTCAAGAGCAGTTCCTGTATTCATAATAGAATTCCCGTCAGTGCAGTCTCTGCAGAGAGGTATTTTTTCCGCAGCGGCGAGAACCTCCGCTGTACTTTTTTCAATCCCGTCTTTCAGTATCTCAAAAAGACATTCCTCATTTTCGTTCAGGAATTCTGTTTTTCTGTTCCTTACTGTGGGAAAATCTTGTTTCAAAACAGCTGTATTCCCCACTGGTTTTATCCCGGAGGGTGGAACATAATCGCCAAAAATTTCTATATAGCTTCTTTCCAGCCCGGCACATTTTTCCTTCAGTCCGCATTTTTTACAGCCTGGAACATGCTTTCTGGCTGCCGCAGCAGTTTCATCAAGAACAGTACGCTTCCCGTCGGGATCGGATACTACCGTATTAAAAGGATTAAGCCCTATGCTTAAACTTTCACGTCCTTTAAGGAAGCAGGCCGGCACATTCAGAAAAAGAATTCCATCTTTAAGCCCTATGCTTTCCATAAGTTCCATAGCTTCTGCAAAAGGCTCAGTACAGGCTTCAAGCGGGATTCCAAGTTTCTCATGGTTCTTAAGCATTGACCCGGTATAAAGTGGATAAACAATGATAAAACTGCGTACGCCCATGGCCAGGAAAGTGCGCAGCATATCCGCAAGACGGAAATATGTATATTTTGTGATCAGGAAATTAACACTTACCCTTACTTTAAGGGCGCGGAGTGTTTTAAGTCCAGACACGGATTTTTCAAAGGCCCCTTTATGACCCATCAGCCTGTCATGCTCCTCCGGAATATCCGAAGCAAATGAGAATTTGCAAAGCGTCAGTCCGGCTGCCGCAAGTTTTCTGCAGAAATTGCGGTCGCCAAGTCTTATGCCATTTGTCTGAACCCTTATAAAAGGAAACCCTATCTTTTTTGCAAGAGAAACCGCCTTGATAATATCCGGCGAAACAAGAGGATCGCCACCGGTAAAACCTATTCTGCGGTATCCCTGCTGCCATGCGAGATAAATACTTTTTGCCGTCTGATTAAAAGATGCAAGTCTTTCCTTGTCGAAATTTCCCTGAGAACAGAACATACACCTGGCATTACAGGTGTAATTAAGCATAACCTCATAACAGGCATTTGAAGAAATCTTTCTATCAGTATCACTCATATCCATGCACCATACGGAAAAGGGGCAGTTTCAATCCTTCTTCCGCCATACTGCATAGCGAGCTGCGTACTACGGCAGAAAGTTTTTCCTGACTTTTGAAAATTCTCTGTTTTTCCTCAGCCGGCATATTCAATCCATCAAGTCTTGCAAGCGTGCCTGCGAGACATGCATTACAGTGAAATTTTCCGCCACGGCGGGCAAGGCTTTCAAAAAATTTCTGTCTGCATACCTCCAGACCGTAATTCAAAACAGCTCCTCCGTATTCTGAACCTGTGCGGCAACTGTCTTCACCAGAAACAGTACTTATTTCATTATTTCCTTTTTGCATAAGCCCTGTCAATTTATAACTTAAACGTTCTTCAACAGGAAGAGCCATTAACTTATCACATGGATAAAAATCACCTGATGCATCAAGAGTAATACTTCCGCAGCCACATGGTTCAATGCCGCCTTCCACAGCAGACAAGGTCTCATACATATTTGCGATGACAAACGGTACACGTCCATGTTTTATTTCAGATATATAGTAATTCTTAAGCTGTACAGCTGAGGCAGACAAAGCCTCTATTGATGAATCAGGCCATAAACAACTCATATCAGGTGCCCAGCCGGCCGATGCGAATCCCAGGGACGCTATATGCAGAATATTTTCTTTCAGATAATATGCGTTTTCCGGGCGTACAACGGCGCATACTGAAATATTGCCACGCTCCGCCACCGGGACAGCAGCAAGTACGGAATCATATACGGATTCACTGTCCTGATACCTGCTGAATTGTACAGAACAACGGCAGTCATGTTTATGCGGTTCCACTGAACAGCTGCTTCCTGCTGTATTATTATCAATTGTATTTTTTCTGAAATGACGGAAACGGTCGTTATTTTCCTTACTGCCATCGAGACTTACCGTAATACTAACATTCTCATGTCTGAAAAAAACAAACCAGTCATTATCAAGCAGTGTTCCGTTCGTAAAAACACGCAAAGGCATTTCTGGCGACAGGGAACGCGCCGCGATAATCCATTTTTTCAGATTTCTTCCATGAAGAAGCGGCTCCCCGCCCAGAAAAGTTATTTTTGCATTTCCCGAACCGGCTGAATTTCTACCTGATGCTTTAACATATCTTATAAAAGCAGAAATTCCGTGAAGCACAGCTTCCGTATCAGTTTTTTCTGTTTCCGCATCACGGAGATAACAGTACGAACAGGACAGATTGCATGCAGGCCCTGGCAGAACAGTAAGATGGCTTATTTCACTGTTTATCACCGTATTTTTCCTTTTATTTTTCTTTAATACTTAATCCGTCGCAGTGCGCACCGCTGAAATTTATTTTATTCAAACCGTCATTAGATATTATCTTTGCATTGGGAACATAGAACAGCTTATCCCCGGCCCTATTGTGCAATTCTTTCAGTTCAGCACTTGAGACAGGCAGCATTTCATCTTCCCCATAATGATCCAGATAAACTTTCCACAGGCCTTCGCATATTTCCGAGAGGCTGCATTCAGAGCATTTTTTGCCCTTTCTACGTGATATTTCTGCGCGAGATCCTATGGAATCTTCATTGCAAAAATCTTGCGCCCAATGCTCGGAAATATACAACTGCCGCTCATTTATCTCGCTTATATGGCCAAGATGTTCCTTGAAATAGCATAGCGGCACATACCGGACTTTCCATTGCGTAAGCCCGGCGGCGGCTCCTATATCAACAGCCGCACGCATAAACGATGCGGCTTCCGATATGCGCGGCACCAATTCTTCAAAATGATTATATGCACCCCCGTATGTGGGATCCACAAAAATAAACTCAGTATTTGTAAAATGCCAGCCGGCATACATTTCTGCTATAGCAGGAAGCTGCCTCAAATTCTGTTTTACAACCGTAGTGTTTCCATAAATTCTCTTAAAGCCTGCTGTAATAAAATTCTCAATGCCGCATATTATCTCTTTAAAACTGTTAGGGCTTTCCGTGAGGGAATCATGTGTATGCGCATCAGCGCCATGCAGTGAGAAAATTATTGAATCTAAGCCTGCCTCAATTACGCTGCGTACATAATCCCGGTCCGCAAAAACGCGTCCATTTGTAGCACATATAACCTCTGCTATACCTATTTTTTTTGCTGCGCTTACAAGCATCCGGAAATCCCGGCGCATTGTGGACTCTCCGCCTATAATTTCAAGTATATCCGCACCGGCATTTTTGGCGGCATAAATTTCCCGCAGCAACTCTGCGGTGCTACGCTCCGGCAAGGCGCGCTTGTCCGCATCAATACAAAACCTGCATCTGTTGCTGCAAGCATAACCTGTGAAAAGAACTATTTTTTTTAGTTTTTCTTTTTCCATTATATCTATGCAGTTTTTTCTTTTCATAAGTGGCAGTATTTTTTAATTTAACAGCCGCACTATTGTGCCACAAAGACTTTGTTCTTTCATCTGAAAATCATAACTGCAATATTTTGTTTAAACAAAAGCGTAAGCACGGCTCCGAACATAATCCATCCGGCAAAAGGCCTGCCTGTCACTATTTCATATTTAAAATCAGGCATTTTCTCCCTCATTCTGACAGCATTGTCCCTTAATATCTGCGCCTGAAGGTCTGTAAGGCCTTCTTTAACAAAAGCATCGTATTCCCCGCTAAAATTCGGGTCTCCCACTACAAGACTACGGCTTTTTTCCGAAAGTATCATTCCCTGCCTTATCTGTTCTGGATATACAACCTGCAGGTCTGCCTGCTCCATAAGGAATACAGCAAACCTGCGCAAAGCAACTATACATATACTGAGTTTCAGCGAATCTATAAAAGCTGTCTCGGCTAATTCAATAAGCCGGTCCGGCATATAAATTATTCCCAGAACGATAAATGCTGCATAAAAAAAGCCTGAAGCTATGATCCAGCCTTTCTTTTGAAAAAGCGGAGATATTTTATCCCATAGAAGAAAAAGCATAAAGAATACTACAGCTGGGTCGGATATAATTTTTGCGGCGGCAAGTTTTACTGTAAGTGAAACAGTCCGCTGAATAAGAAAAAAAACGAACATTCCGGAAAGTACAAAAAGAAGCTGCCAGCCTTTATATCTTTTAGCAAGCCGTTCAATCTCTTTAATGAAGTTATAATAAACTCCGCCGAAAAAATTGGCCTTATCTAATTTCTGCAGCCCGGAAAGAAAAAAATTTCCGAATGCCCAGAAAGAAGCAGCCACAAAAATATTTACGAGAAAATAAAAAAAAGTACGGAACGGGAAGCCCTGTATTTCCGGCACCATAAGCGGAAGCATGGCTCCAGTAACCATAAAGAACTTTGCATCCCCTGCCGGCCATATATCTGCATACCATAGCAGAATTCCCATAACCGCCGTAAGCAGCATATGCAGCGCATAAGCACCGTAAAAAGACGGGATGAAATAACCGCCTTCCGTAAATCCTGCCGGCAGCCAGCCATACACGGCTCCTGTCGTTATTGCAGTCTGCACTACAGCAAACAGGAGCAAAAGCTTGCAGCCCTTTATTATATCTGCATTAAGAATTTTGCATGTGCTTAGGTCACGGCTTACTATACGCACTCCCCATATAGCAAACAAAACCACAAATACAGCAAAAACTGTTTTCATTTTTTTAGCGGCTCCAGCTCTGAATCTCCAAAAAGGCCATAATAATCTATCATAAGCCCCAGACAGTCCTCACGCCGGCAGCATATTCCGCATTTTTCATCCGGATAAACTCTTTCATCTTCAGGAAGAGTTATCCTGGCTCTTCTTCGCAGACTTTCATCAAGCACGCATAGCGGATAATGATAAAGAAAAAGATTTGGAAAGTGATCTATTAAAGTTTTAGCCTCAAGTACTTCTTTCGCGGAATCCTTCAATGAAATATGAATATCCTTCTCATTGCTCAGCGAACAGCCTTCTATTTCAAAATGTATTATAGCAACTGTATAGCGTGAAGTATCAGGGAATTTATCAAGAAGCATGGAAAGCGTACGCCCGAGTCTTTTCTTCCCTGTACCGTGCTGAATAAAGCGTATGCCTATCTTATGGTCAGCCGGGGCAAAGGCGAAAAGATTTTCAAGCCCCCGCATGGTCTGAACGAAACTGCCCTTCACACCGGAGACATAATCATGCTCTTCCGGATCTGAGGAATGAACCGGAATTATTGTGCGGGCAGGTGCTCCGGCAACACTCAGGTATTTCTGAACAAACACCTTGTCTTCCAGAGTACGGCCATTTGTAAGAAGTGTTATCTCAAGTCCGGGACAGCGTCTACGGTAATAACATACAAGTTTAAGAAAATCAGGGTGAAGCGTTGGTTCACCGCCTGTAAGCGTTATATAACCCGGATCCTCTGCGCCTTTATAGAAAACAGCTCTATCGCCACGCAGATATTTTTCCATCTTCTCAATCTGCTTTTTAAGAGTATACTGTTCCGAACTTCCATTGGAATACTCTTTCCCGTTAGTGCACATTATACATCTGTTATTACATTTGTTCCATACAGAAACAGCAGGCATATCAGTCAAGCCATCCTTCTATAATCTTCCGGTCTGCCGGATTCCTGAGCGCAGCAAGCACTACGGAAAATACCGCTCTCTGAATTCCGCACCAGTAACTGCCATTCATATTGCCGTAAATATCTCCCTGGGAAGCCCTGTTATGCGCGGGGCACACACCACAGAAAGGCTTGAATGCGCAACGGCAGCATACCGGATGCATTTCAAGACATGAGGCAACGGCACATCTGACAGCCGGAGCAGACCGGAAAAGGTCTTTCCATTTTGTAGCATATACTGAACCCATTTTGAAAGAGAAATCCCCCCCGGCACCAAGCATTCTGCCTTCATCACAGGCATACACATCCCCGTTCCAGTTGTAGGCTATCTGCCCGGTTCCGGCACCGCACGGGCTTTTCAGGTCAAGATAATTGGGATTTTCAAAACAGAAAAGTTTTCTTGCAAAAAGCGCCGCATTTCTCTCCACAAAACGTTCACCACCACGGTTTATCTCAAGCACACGCTTCAGCGCCCGTGCATAAAAAAGCTTGTATTCAAGCGGGGAATATCCTATTTCCTTCCATACCGTCCCTGCATGACCTATTGGGGAAAGAGGCCTGATAAAAACACCTCCCAGCCCGAGTCTGTGATATTCTTCAACTATTTTATCGGGCATGGACAGGGAAAATCTTGTCGTGGTCATAAGCGCTGAAGGAAGCGAATCAGGCAAGGCAGATGAACTTCCGGCACATGCTTCAGAAAAACGTTTTATCCAGTAAACCGCCCTGTCATGCCCTCCGCTGCTACCGTAACGGCGGTTAGTATTATGAAGGACAGCAGGCCCGTCCAGGGAAGTGCACACAGAGACACCATGCTCCATAAAAAAACTGAAAATTTCCTCATTCATCAGGGAAAGATTTGTAACAATCGCTATACGTAGATCTTTTTTATATGTAAGATTTTTCTCCCTTGCGTAAAGCACTGCCGATTTTACAACCGGCCAGTTCAGCAGTGCCTCTCCTCCCTGGAATTCGAAAGTCATGCAGTTATTAGGTGTGCAGAAAGCAAGGTCTATGCTTTTTTGGGCAGTTTCAGGTGTCATCGCGGTACCTTTCTCTTTTTCAGAAACAGGAGCCACGCGGCAGTATACACAGGCATGATTACAGGCAAGTGTAACAACAAGTATATGAAGACTTGGCCCGTAAAATGCCCCGGAAGACATAAGATAATGCTGAGGTTCTTCAGGGAAATCCGGCGGCTGTATAAGAAGCCGGCCCGATTTGTCACTTAAAAACCAGCGTCCACAGTCATCCGAATGAAAAATTCCGGCTGAAGTAGCAGTTGAATTAAACTGAAAATTATTAGACAAGTCCATCCAGACTCTCCCCATGACCTGTAAGATATGCCTCCTGCGTAAGATCAGGAAGTGTACGGAAAAGATCCCTGCGCTCATTTTCCGGAATCACGGAATAATAAGGCTCCGGTTCCTCTGTTACGGCCTTAAATTCGGAATATCCGAAAAGTTTAACATAATTAGCTTCCACACCACAGCAGCGGCTGCACCATATACAGCCTGTACAACAGGGAAGGCGCACCCTGCCTCTGTATGAAACATCATATGTTTTTGAGAAATCAAAACCCGGCTGTATCAGCGTCTCTGACCCGGCGTCATCCGTATCCTGAATGAAATCTATAACTCTGGATGCATATTTTCCCATGATGCACGGAGGTATTATCTCCACAAAAGGAGGGATAATGCCCTCAGCCACGCAGTAATCTGTCATACGGAAAATACCTTCTGCCGCAGTGCTCATCGGCACAGTTATTGACTTGATGTTTTCAGTATTTTCTTTCTCGTCCGGATCCAGATTCCCAAGGAATTTCGTATAATGAACCATGAAAAAACGAACACCCAGACTACGATAGAAAGCAGCATAATCCGCGAGACTGTCACAGTTCTGCCTGGTAAGCACACACACTGCTGTTGTAACTATATTGGCACGGCGAAGGTTTTCCAGCGCTTTTACTGCCCTTTCCAGCCCGTTTTCCGATCTTGTAAGATAATCAAAGGTTTCGGGTTCATGCGAAGGAAGATTTATCTGAACAGCATTAAGTTTAAGTTCAGCCATTTTCTCCGCATATCCAGGTTCCGCAAAGCGGAATCCGTTTGTAAATAACAAAGAACCTACATAGCCCACACGGTTTGCAAAAGACAATACTGCAGGAAGATCCCGGTAAAGTGTAGGCTCTCCGCCCAAAACAGCAATAGTCCGGCTTCCTTCCTGATGATATGATTTGTAAATCGTTTCACACACTGTACGGAAAGGAAGCGGGGCACGATATTTTTCCCGGTCCCTCCGGGAAACGAAACAGAAACGGCAGGAGCGGCTGCAGGCATATCCCGGATATATTTCCAGTTTACGGAATCTTTCATTGCATGGCTTATTCAAAGACGGTTTTCCACCTTCAGTCATACATTTCGCTCCATTTCCTGAAAATCTCATATTTACAGGGATC
>Ga0310690_10000695_pt1 | contig 67498 bp, 68 predicted proteins | sample AusTroGonzalo_MG_2_FD_207661 | JGI IMG/M metagenome (GOLD analysis project Ga0310690, IMG submission 207661) | Bovine rumen microbial communities from tropical cattle in Woodstock, Queensland, Australia - Gonzalo_04 (v2) (version 2) | ecosystem: Host-associated > Mammals > Digestive system >... | reverse complement strand
TAAGCTCCTAAGCTCCTAAACCTGAAACTTGAAACCTGAAACCCTTTAACATTCATGACTGAACTCTCTGATCAACAACGCCAGGCCCAAATGGCCGATATGAAGTCCTTTGACGAGCAGATGCCGTGCATTGGAATCTTCTGGTATGATCCAGTGGATCATGCTCTGTTTGGCGTGCGTAAAAAAGAACTGACACCGCGAGAGGTGGAGGAGGCAGCGGATAAAGGTGTTCCATTTATCAATTATCCCCAGCTGCATCGGCAAATATGGGCAAAAGAGTACTTCCGTGCGCAAGCGAAACACGAAGCAACCAAGTTTAAGGGTGATTATACCCAGATTCCTCGCGGGCGCGTGGCTTGGACCATCGACAAGTTCATCGTCCTCGTAGGCCGTTGGGCCGAACCCATCCAAGACGAGCTCACCGAGCTGCTAGAGAAGGAGTTCTCCCTGCCGTACTTCGAGTTCGTCTTCGACGAGCACTGGGACCTCGGTCACGGTTGGAGTGGCGACATGCCCACAAGCAGGTAAAGATGGAGACCCATCATGGATTATTCGTTCGTGAAGTCAGAATGAATCTTGCAGAGTACCGTATTGTATATTAGCATTATAGGTTAATAATTAATAGCATTTTGTCTTGAAAGGCATTATGAGAAAGTTGACAATTAAAAATTTTGGACCAGTCTTAAATGCGGAATTGGAACTCAAGGCCGTCAATTTGCTTATTGGTGAGCAGTCTATCGGTAAGAGCACGATTGCGAAGCTGATAACCATCATGACAGACATCTACTCTCTGAGTATGGTTATTAGTACTGATCATTTAGGTTGGATTGAACAATTGAAAACCTATGGTTTGGACATCTATAGCAAGGGAGAATATCATATTCGGTATGAGTGGATTGAACAAGATATTCACCTTGTCCTGACAATCAATAAGGATGAAGTTGTTACCTCTTTTACCAAGGGGGAAATCAGTGTATCTGACAAAGAAGAGATACCTCGGATGCTCATTGACTTAAAACCTATTTATCATCAAGAGCAATTTATTAATCAAGTAAAAGCTGTGCTAGACAATGCTAAAGGAGTTGAACTTCAAGAAGTCATATCTTCATTAAAACAGTTGGCCGTTAACTCCATTTATATCCCTGCTGAGCGGAATTTCTTCTCCTTCTTCAGCAAAGCATTGCTGGCCCTTAATCTTGTCAGGGACTCAATACCGCAGAATCTGCTCCGCTTTTCCTTGGAGTACCAAAATGCAAAGTCAACATACAGTAAATACGATTCTTCGCTTCTGAATGTGTCATACGAATACGATGGATCAGACGATTATTTCACAGATTATAATAGTAGTCAGAGATATCATTTGTCCTATGCCTCCTCGGGTATTCAGTCAACAATGCCTCTTTTGCTGGTACTCCAGTATGCAGTCAATAAAAGGGAATACTCTTCTTTCGTTATTGAGGAACCGGAGACGAATTTGTTTCCCGATAAGCAGGTTGCTTTATTAAGACACATTCTTAAGACGGTCAACAGCGATGGGCGGACATTGACGATAACCACCCATAGCCCGTATCTCCTCTCCGCTTTGAATAATTCCCTGTTTGCAGGTTTGATGGTAAAGCAATATGGTGAAGGAATAAAAGAAGAGCTTTCTAAGGTCATTGACAAGGATTGTTTCTTAACACTGGAAGAATGCTCGGTTTATTCCTTAGGCGAATCCGTGAATGGCAAGGGCTTTTATTGCAAATCGGTTGTTGACCCAGAGACAGGTATGATTGATAGTAATGCCTTGGATGGCGTGTCTTTGCTGTTGAGTGAAGAATTTAGTAAGTTGGAAGACGTACTCCTGGAGCACAATAAATAGGGCGGCGGATTATGGATTTTGAGGCGATAAACTGTTTGCGACTGAAAGAGGCCTTCAGTGAATTTGAATTGTTTCAGCGTATATCCAAGGATGAGGATTGGTTGGATAAACTGTTTGAATGTGAAACCAGAGGACAGTTGTTTGTATATGATGATGCGGAGGCAGGTCATGTTGTGTATGTGAATGACACAAAAGGCCTCGGACGAGACAAGGTTTTTGAATTGGTGAATAAAAACCACAAGGATGTTTTCTTATGGCATATTGATGGCGTAATATACGAAAAGACCTCCAAGTGCGATTGTGCTGTCATTACAACGGATGAGATGGAGTTCATAGAGTTTAAGACCAATGCGTCCAACAGTTCGCAAGAAGCCATCTTCGATAACTATCATAAAGCAAGTGAACAGCTGCAGAAAATTGTTATGGATGTCAAGGAGCGATGTTCTAAAGTAGGTGTGAAGCTAACCTCAGTTATTCCAGTCGAAGCACATGCAGTTTTTAACCCTACGGTCCCGTCCGACAATGCAATGAAAAAGAACATTTCTGCCAAGTTTCTTGTTCGAACAGGGGTTAAACTCAGATTTGACAATATGAAAGAGTTGAAATAGCTATCGCGCAGCGAAAATCTGTGAAATTTGTGTGACATAAAAGGAAAATTTGACCTCTCGAAGTTCGCTGACGCAGCGGATGGTATTATTGAAAAAAAGTCATAGTAGAATAAATAACGTTAATTACCATAAATTAGCCGTAAATTATTCATTAATTAAGATTTCGATACGAAGCATATCCAATTAACGGGATAATTAATGAGAGATTCATAGTAATTAACGTTGAAGAAGAAAAATTGAACGGTAATATACCAATGAAAAAATCCACAGCATTAAAGCATTTGAGACAGTTGAAAGATCAGCTGGAAGCCATAGGGGTAGTCCAGTTAGGTCTGTTTGGCTCAACCGTGCGCGATGAATACCAGCCGGGCAGCGACATCGACATCCTTCTCGACTTTGATGCTGAAAAGGAAACCTACCTCAACTTCCTCAACGCCTGCCAAATGCTGCAAGACAGCTTCAAGCGCGACAAAGTTGACGTTGTCACCCGCAAAGGCCTCAGCCCCTACATCGGCCAAACCATATTAAACGAAGTGGTCTATGTATAATTCAATATCATTTATTTATCCCTGAAACAAACAATAAAAACAAATCAAATATGGAAGAATTAAGGCAAGCATCATTGCTTGATGTTGCAAGATACACCGTGTTGCGGTTGCAGCAGATGGGGTTGAGTATCAGCCCGCTGAAATTACAAAAGCTTGTGTATTATATTCAGGCATGGCATTTGGCATATTTCAACAATCATACCTTGTTTGAAGAGGAACCAGAAGCATGGGTAAATGGACCTGTGTATCGTGAAATATACGATTTGTATAGAGATTTGGGCATTTACGACCAAATCACTCCACAGTATTTGGGACTCAACGAAGATACGCTTGCCTCTGAGGTGGAAGAGTTGCATAATAGGATGAATCTTGAGCAGGAACAGTGGAACTTTTTGGAGGCTGTTTATAAACATTATGGTGTGATGGATCACGACAGACTTGTGATGCTGACACACTCGGAAAAACCTTGGAATGAAGCCAGAAACGGGATTCCTCCTTTTGAATACTCGAACAACAAGATTACCAAGGAATCAATGTATAATTTTTACAACTCTTTGTTAGAGAAAAAATGAGCTATAGTTTCCCATCGGTTAGAGAGATTGATGAAGGATATACTTTTGGTAAGCATTGGGATGAAGATGCCTATAGAGACAACAACTTCCATTATCCAAATGTGTGTTACAAATATTTGCAGATGAATGGTGATTATGGTTTTGGTCAAAATATATTGGATAATAAAGATGCCAAAGCTTATTTTGAATCAATGAAAATTCTAGCTGAGATCCCAATTGGTGAATTTCGAGATTTGAACAATAATAAAGAGGAAGAATGGCACATGTATCCCAATCCTATTTCTAAGGGACAGAAATTGTATGACGAATTAGCAAAGGTTTTTGGCGAGAATCTTTTGAAAAAACATGAAGTGCTTCCCCCTTTCTTTCATTTTGCGCTTTATCAAGATAAGGGTGTGATTGCTGATAGAGCCAACAAGGTGAGAGCTCCGAGGATTTACTTTTTTATTGGTGACAATGCTGCTATATATCCTATGTTCTATGATCCTTATCATGAATTAAATCCAATGAATGAAGAAAAAAAGAGTAGATATGATAAATAGCATGCAGCAGATGGCTGTCCAAGATATGGCTAGTCACCCTGCCAAAAGTTAATCCTTGCGTAATCCTTGTATGTCCTTTGAACATCTAAGTCGTAGCAAATGACCAAGTGTGTAATTGATATCGATAAGTTTAAGCAACTGAATGAGAAGCTGGCTGATTGTCTGATAAAGGGCAATCTGCCTGAAGCTGACCTTTTGGATGCGGAACTGATGCAGATGGTGGGAACGAAAAACAGGGTGGTTTACAAGCCCGGGAAAATGCCCCCGGTGTTGAATTATCTGTATGCCTTCAACCACACTATGGTGATGATGAACCATGGTTATGTGCAGGAGGGGGCTTTTGGAATGGTAGATGTGATGGAGACGCTTTATTTTGGCAAGGTGCAAGAGGATATCTACTTTGTTTTTGATATGTTGGCCGATCTGATTGGCAAGCGCAATCAGTTTGTTGAACCTAATGTGTTGGCTTGCGACTATATGCTAATAGCAGTTCTTTGTCAGCGTAGATTTCCAGCCCTGTCGCTCTCGTTCTTCTGGAAGTCACATATGTTGTTCAAGAAACTGGGCGATACTGAGTTAGAGAAGTTTACCCATGCTTTCATCAAGGTGCAATACCTCTTGGTCGCAGTGACTTACGAAAAACTTGATCCCGAAGGAGCAAAAATTTTCAACGAAGCCGCTGCTAAAATCACCGATCATTTGATGATTCCTGCTCGAAAGTCTCCCGCTGCGAAAACACCTGTAGAGAAGGCGGTTAATGAGGTGATAGAAAACGAGCCGGCACAAGAGCCTCAAGATGATGTATTGGCTAAGAATGAGCACCATGTGATTGATGCCGAGAATGATGCCAGACTTGAGGATATCTACCCTTCATTCGATGCCAGCATGTCGTTATTGACAAAACAATATGGCTGCTTGGATGAAAATGATAAAGAACACTTGCCTAATATCTTTGAGGTGTTGGAACTAGTTTGCTACGATGAGGAGCGTTACGCTGTCCATTATGATAATGCCAGTAAACTAAGTTTCGTTTTTGGCATGGCTCACGAACGTGATGGTATAATTGAGGCGGTAGTGAACACGGAAGGTGAAATCACACATTTCCCCAAAGGTCTGGTGAAACACTTGTTCTATAGAGGGCAAACCAAACTGCATAGCCCTTGCTACCCGACACTTTATAGGAGTCTCACAGATCAAGAACAGTTTGTGGAGCGCGTCAAGTTATGTGAATTTTCACTATTGCTGCAAAAGCACCCTTCGGCTCAGCTTTTCGAAGACGGTATGTTCCACAAAATGCATAATGGGGAAGTTGAGCACCATAGTCTGAATATCGATGAGGAAGCCTTGGCGCAACATTACGGCATTAAGACAGAATATTTGGATGTGACGGTCGATAAATGGGTGGCGGCATTCTTCGCTTGTTGCGATTATCATGCAACCGCATCTGACGAACACGACGATTACGTGAAGCATGCTGATGACGATACTGGTGTGTTCTATCGCTATCAAGCAACGCCTCAATATGAGCCCAATGCCGCATTTCGTCCTATAGGTATGCAGCCGCAGTCGCGCCCCGTGTTGCAAGCAGGTTATGTTGTGAAGATGGAGCCCAAACAGGATTTTGATACCATGGCCACGGCTATACGTTTTAAGTTTGATTCTAAATGCACCGGCATTATCTATAAGCTCTTTAATCAGTCAAACAACATACAGCCGCATGAGATTCTTGGTTTGAAGGCTAAACGCATAGTGACTGAAAATGCAGTTTTTTCAGAAGCTGCTTTCAATATGGCTCATAACAGGTATTATTCCAAACTATCAGATGATGAGTTTTCATCGCTCATGACTAAGTATAATCTTCATAGCCAGCCCGAGTCATTAGTTGACTTGGTTCCCGATGAGCTACAGCAACTGGTAAACGAACGACAACTGTGGGAACCCTATTTATGGTATAAAACGCGCATGCGGCAGATAATGTTTTTAGATTAAAACAACACTGATGGAAACTATTAATAGATTGACACCAAAGGAAATTGCCAAACTGCCTACATTGCTTGATATTGTGAACCATTATCTGGAAGGGGAGAAGGCTATTGAAGAGAGAGTGAACAACAGCCGTTATGCAGGGCTGTTTCCAACGCGGGCGCATAAAGGCATGTTTGAGCCGATAATGATGGAAGATGGCACCCATATTTTGATGCCCCTCTCTCCAGCGCAACATTCCTACTATCGTGGCGAGAGTAGCTATCACGAAGACTGCCGTCCGAGCCTCTACCGCAAGGATATGGATGAGGAAAAGATGTTTGTTGAGCGTGTGAAACGTTGTGAGATGGAGCGGATGATGCTGGAATACCCTGTCACCAACCTGTTTGCCAACAGTGTTTGCGCAAAGGCTCCCGATGGAAACTGGGTACAGATACCTTTCAGGGTAGGATTCGATGGCATGGCGCAACACTATGGTATTAAGACCGAGTTTATGGATTTGACGCTTAATCCCTATACGGCAGCTTTCTTTGCGGCAACAACCTACGATGCTGATACCGATACTTACTCGCCGTTAACCGACATCGACCAAAATTCTTACGGTGTGTTTTATCTCTACAACGAGATACCGCTGCCTGGTGAGGCGGCAAAACATCAGCGGATTGATGTGGTGGGTATGCAGCCCCTTTCGCGCCCTGGTCGTCAGAGTGCTTATGTCTGCAAGATGAGACAAGGGGAGAACTTCAACAACATAGCTCAGAAAACCTTCTTCCGCCACGATACCACAATTAATCAATTGATTGTTGAACGGGTTAATAAAGGCAATGCGCTGTTTCCTGACGAGTTGTTGAATCAGAAGATTCGTGACCAAATTGTGAATGGCAAGTTGTTCTCGCGCTGGGCATACAATGAAGCAAAGAAACGTTATGCATCAAGTAAGAGCGATGAAACACTGATAGGTTATTTAACCCAAAACAACATTACCATATGTTCTGATAATTTTTCGTGGTTCAGAGAAGCAGAGAAGAAGGATGCTATGGAATACTGGGAGACCTATCAGCAGGAACTGTTTAGCAAGATTCATTTAAGATGGACATATCAAGGTCCTGTAGTTGTTGAGAATGAGTAGTCCCAATAAACATTGTATTTGTATTTCATCACAAAGATAATGCCAATATGGAAGAATCAATTGAACGTATATATGGTCTGAAGAAGAACTTTTCAATTCTTGCTTTAACAGGGTTGGAAGGCTCGGGTTGCTCGTATCTTGCAGAGATAATGAGCAAAGAAAGTCGTGATGTAATCCTTGATGCGAAAAGACTTAGAAAGCCTGTTACGTTTACCTTGACTCATCCTGCAAAAACCATCAATAATGATGAGTTGTATAAGTCTGGAGCAACCAATAATGAGACAATAGGCCAACTGGTATTTCATCGTAAGTATTCCATTTGCTACAATTTCTATAAAGAGCGTTATATACCATATACGATTATTAAGTATTCAAAGGTTTGTTGGTTCTTTGCCTTGCTAAACCTTAAAGAGACGATATCTGATGGACGGGAGTTTTCAAATGACTATTTGAAAGAACAATGTTTTGAGATATTTAAAGACAAATATATCTCAAGTAAGTATGATCCAGATTTTGATAAAGACTACTGTTCAAAACATCCTAATCTGTCGGATGATGAAATAAAAGCTCTTGTAGAGAAATTCAAGTATGGTAATCTTGCACAAGAAATCATTAATAACTATTGCGATGATTATACAGATGCCACGGGTGATGATGCTAAAAAACTGGCTGAGATTTTTTTTGATGAAAAAAGTTCCTTCAGCCAATGGTATCAATCTGTCACCGACGTTTTGACGCAAAAAGACTATTATAGAACATGCTTCTTTTATCATAGGTTTGCTTCTGTAATCAGAACTTGTGGCAATCCTATGAGTACAATAGAGGAAGCAAAGAAAGCCAAGACTTACGAACATGTTTTCTGCATTATTAACTTGGCAAACCGATTGATAAAAGGTAAGGGTGAACGTGGCGATCAGCGTAGATTCGTGATTGATTCTATTCGTAATTCTACGGAATTGTCCTATATGAAGGAACGCTACAATGCCTTCTATGTTATTGCAGTTGGAAGTGATGACGATCAAAGAAACAAGTTTATCGAGAAAAAACTGAATATTCTGGATGACAAAGATAGAGAGCTGACGAGATTGGCTATTAGAAGAATAACCGATTATGAGGCAGACAGAAAAGAATACGAAGAAGGTCATCTTTCATTCCCCAATACTGAGTTGTGTATTGCTGATGCCGAAATTCACATTACTAATCTTGATGAAGATCCAGATGCTACTGATTATAGTTTTAGTAGCATCGAGGAGCAATGGATGAAATATGCTTCATTAATCTTACATCCCGGATTGATAGCTCCGAGTCCTGAAGAACGCTGCATGGCTGTTGCCTATACAGCTCGCCTTAATTCCAGTTGCGTTTCAAGGCAGGTGGGAGCTGTAATCACGAATCAATACCATGCAATAAGAACTATTGGGTGGAATGATGTGCCATTTGGACAAGTTCCTTGTGGATTGCGTGATTTAAGAGACCATATAAAAAAGAGCTATGACACAGAGGATGAAATGATGTATAGCGAATTTGAAAGAAGTATGGAGGTGCAGAGATATGAAAACAAGTGTTTTAGAGATTGTATTAGGAAAGATTTTGGGACAATTGACTTTAATGACGAAGCTATAAAAGGACTAGCTGCCCCCTATTGTTTCCGTACATTAGACAATAAATACACAGGTGATGTAAACCAAACACAAACCCGGTCACTACATGCTGAAGAGAATGCTATGATGCAAATGGTGAAATATGGTGGTGAACCTTTGATGAATGGTATTATTTATGTTACCGACAGCCCGTGCGAGTTATGTTCAAAGAAGTTATACCAAATTGGTGTTCGTAGAATTGTGTACATTGATAGTTATCCAGGTATTGCAAACGATAACATTACTCATAATGGATTAAAACAGCCTGAATTGGTCCGTTATAAAGGAGCTTATGGTAGTAGCTATATTAAGCTCTATCGTCCAGTAATTTCTCAAAAAGATGAGTTCGCAATTAGAACGAAACATCAACATACAATTGATCCGCCAAAGAAATTATTGAAAGATATTTTGGAAAAATTGGATGTGCCAATGCAAAAGCATTTTGATAGTAATCAGATACAAGACATACTATCAATGGTTCCAGATAAAAGAAAAAAGAAAAACTAATCGCAATCTCACAAGGTATTCATCCACCTTCCTTTTCGGTTAATCCCCCGCGGATTATAATATAAAACATCTTACATTCTACATCATCCATCATCCATCTTCCCAAATCTCACTCATCTCCTGGCGAAGGCGGTTCATCTCGGGGTTCACACGGAAGTAGTCGCCGCTGATTTCCGAGAAGCCGAAGATCATGGCGTTGGGAAATTTATTGCGGAGCTTGTCCAGATGGCGGATGAGTGCAGCACGCGCTTCGGGGGTTGAGTCCTCCAGTCTGAATCCAAGATGTATTCCGATGGAACACTGGTGGTAGTTGTTGGTGACGAGGGTCTTGCGCTTGAAGAAAGCTCCGGGCAGACCGATGTTGAGTGGATTGCTGATGTGGCCTTCACCACTAATCGTGAAGTGGTATCCGAGGTTAGACACGTGGCCACGACGAGACTCACTACCGCTAACTTGAGCAGATGAGTCATTGACAATAATGAAACGGATTTGACGCATGACATTGGGTTTAATGGGGTTAAAAGTTTGAAAGTTTAAGGGTTTAAGAGCTTAGGAGCTTAGAAGCTTAAGAGTTTCAAGCTTCATGTTTCAAGTTCCAAGTGGGGAGCACCTGAAACCTGAAACCTGAAACAATTGAAACTTGAAACCCGAAGGTTTAGAAGAAGTGTGAGGCGCAACTGGTAGTGATGGCGCCACCAAGGAGGAGACCAATGATGTAGGCGAGCACCTTAAGCACAATCACCCACCAAGGGTCGTTCAATTTGATACCGGCTTCTGCAGCCTTCTGAGGATTGTTTACGATTTCGTCAATCTGTTCTTTCTTGAGTTTGATTTTCATAACTATAAAATTTTAATTGTAAATAAAAATTTGTTTCAAGTTTCAGGTTTCAAGTTCCATGTGGTGAACACCTGAAACCTGAAACTTGAAACCTGAAACTAATCAGCCCTTAGCTCACATCACCGTCTCCTCCTTCACCCGAGCCTTTGGTGAAGGTCTTGGTGGCAACCGAAGAGCTCACACCATCTTTCACGGCGATGGCCTTCACGGTGGTGGTGTCAGAGAGGGTCAGCGCCTCGGTGTACTGAGTGCTGCTGCTGGTAGGCACGGAGCCGTCAGTGGTGTAGTGGATGGAAGCACCCGATTCAGCGCTCATCGTCACCGTGGTAGTCTCAGCAAACGGAGTGGTTCCCGAGATGGTAGGAGCCGTCACCGTGGGCGTCTGAGAACCCGAACCAGAGCCACTGCCACCGGTTTCTGAGCCCGTCGAAGAGCCGCCTGAACCCGTGGTCACCGTGGTGGTGCCATCGGCAGCAATAGTAGTGGTGGTGCCGTTCTCGGAGACGATGATGATAACGGTAGAGTCGCCTGCGAAGGCGTTGAGGGTGATGGTGTCGGGCCAGGCACCGGTGAGAAACACCTCCTGGTAGCCGCTCAGCGAAGCGATACGGATGGAAGTGGGATGCTCGGCGGCATAGGCGCTGATGGCAGTCTCCACATCGGTGAGGCTGATGTCCTCGCCCGCCACCAGACGGTCGGCCAGGTCGGCCAATGCCAAGGCGAAGGCCTTGTGGTTGAGCGAGTAGTAGCGGTTGGAGGCCGAACCGTTGCCTTTGGGCGTGATGGTTTGGCGCAGGGTGCGCAGGTGGAACTTCAAGTGCATCTGAATCATCTTGAAGATGGCCTGACGCCTCAAGGCCGCAGTGGTGCGGTAAGCACTCACGGGCATGGTGGGAGTGGAACGGACATAGGTCTTTCCGTTGCGGGTTACATAGGTGATACCGTCGATGGTACCGGAAGTCTTTCGGCCAGGGCCGATTTGTTTAATTCTAGCCATTGTTGTTGGTTTTTAATGTTTGAAAAGATTTTATTGGTTAATGAAAATGGGATTAGATTTTGGCTTCTTGCTTCATGTGGAGCTCCTAGTACCTGAAACTTGAAACCTGAAACTTGAAACCTGAAACCTGAAACTTGAAACTTGAAACTTGAAACTTGAAACTTGAAACCTGAAACTTGAAACTTGAAACTTGAAACTTGAAACTAATAAGCCCCTAAGCTTCTAAACTCCTAACCAGCGCATCAGCGCGCGTCACAGCGCGGTACTTCCCGTTGGCTTCGGCCAGCATAACAGAGTGGCGATTGGCCTGGGGCGACACGTAGCTCACGTGGATGAAGTTAGGATAGAGAATCAGCTTGTCGAAGTCAATCTTCGGGCTGGTGATGATAAGGCGGAAGGCTCGGATCAGCAGCTCGCGTCGCGAACCTGAAACCTGAAACCTGGAACCTGAAACTTGAAACTTGGAACCTGAAACCACGTAGAAGTCTGCCGCATACCCAAATTGGTGTTGGCTTTGGCGGGCGGCGTGGATGAGGAAGTCGTTCAAGACCTTGCAGCGGTAGCCGCTGGTGATGACCACGGGCAGCTGCAGCTCCTCGCGCAGAGGTTCGAGGGTGCCTTCGCAGAGGCGCTTCAGATTGTCAACCGCCTCCTGGGGCGGGCTGTTGTCGATGCCCAGCTTCTTGGCCGTAGGGCTCTCGGTGAACTCCCGCAGCGCGAAATGAGGCGTGAGCATCGGATTAGAAGTTCGTGTTTTCATCATACATTAATTTAATAAGGTTAGAAAATTTGTTTTGTGAATCCAGTGGTTTAAGAGTTTAAGTGTCGGGCGCTAGCAACCTGAAACCTGAAACCTGAAACTTGAAACCTGAAACTTGAAACCTGAAACCTGTAACAAGTCCCTCGCGACTGAATTCGACGGCAAAACTACAACCGGTCGCAGGGTGAAACCAAGGAAGAAACCTGTGGATATTTTCTTTCAGGTTTCAGGCAATAAAAACTAATGTTTTAAGACTTAAACTGAATGCAATATTACTTTTGAAATCTATGAATAAAGATGAAGACATATACGTTTATGATGAAGGGGCAGAGCATCCTCATACGGTTATTCACATAGGTACGGCCTACAATGTGAACCCTCGTGCCACCACCGTTAACAACACTTTCCATATCACAGCTACCGAGACGGGCGAGGCGATTTTGAAAGAGGCATTGATAGAGAAGCCTGCGGGCAAAAAGTTGGGAGATAAGACCTTGAGGGAAATGTTGCAGGAAGATATGGTGGACACTTCTCATATCCAAAAGGAGATTTTGAACTATGTGAGCTGCATTCGGCCATACGTTAAAGACGAGCTGGATAAGATCTACGCGCATAGTGGAACACAAAGCCTTCTCGGTTGACTTATATGACCCTGGCAAGCAGCCCTGCAAGTTCAACCGCAATTTGGTGGCCAATATCATCCACTATCTCGATAGCAAAGGGTTTTATAAAAAAGCCTACAATTCAAGCGAGATGACCCGTGCCCTTGAAGGCGATGACCAGCATGCCATACGTAGAGCTTTGCGCTTAGACCCCGATGAGAAATACAGCGAAGTGGTGGACCAACTCATTGAGCAATTGAGAGAAATCCATTCCCCAAAATTTAAGCTATAAAGAAGAGTTTGAGAAATTGCAAGACCGATAAGCTCCTAAGCTCCTAAAACCCACCCATACTTCTGGCATACTCATTCTTCGCTCTAGGCATACTCATCGCATACTCAACCATACTCTTTTAGTATGCCAACCCTATGCGAAAAGCAAATGAAATCTATAGAAAGGAGGAACATGTTATGAACGGATATTTTGAAGAAACCAGATGTTTGAGCGTTGTCATTAATGACAACAAAGTGCAAAGCATGGAGCTGACATCTCCCCTTAGCAAGAACAGATCGCCAATTGAAGTTTGTGATTTTTGGAGTTGGCTTTCCTTTAAGAAAGGAGAAAAAGAGAAAAAACAGATTGAGAGATTTAGAGAATATATTGAGTGGCTGCATATCGGCATAAAGCTTGGTATGGGAGGCAAACCTTGGGTGGAAGTAATTGCGCCTACTCCTCTCAGTTACACAGAAGAAGCAGGAAAAGAAAAGGAACTTGCACCAGAGAAGCAGCCAATAGCTGTGACCACTGAAGATGGCAAGACGGTTTATCAAATACAGAACATCAATATCTTCATCACTGCCGAGGTGATAAACCAGTTGAACATGAATCCGCAACAGGTGGTGAACCACTTCAGTGACCAAATCAAAGCACAGTTAGATGATATGGTGAAATGGACTTTTTCTCTTAAAGAAAAATAAAAAATGAAATAATAGCGGCCATCCGGCCTTACGCGCAGCCGGAGCCGTGATGGGGCAGAAAGGTCTTCCGCACAGCCTGATGCCTCAATCATCTGACAGTAATCCCATCGGGATTCTCTCATGAGAAAAAAGTAAGTTTACGGTGAACACCGTCTTGCGTACCTCCTGAAGAATTCGCGCTTTTGCAGCCGGATTTGAAAATCGACAGCAATGGAGAACACCAACTAACGAAAAAAACGCCTGTTTGTTGATGGTGACCTCAGCGACGAAGGACAGAATGCAAGCAAGAACAGTAGAGCCGCTTATTACAACAGGAATCAGTTTTTGACAAACCCTCACCGCCAGCAGTTGTTTGGCGGCAAAGTTCTCTCCAACGTTTTGGAAGAGGCGTTGACCGGAAACCTACTGAGTTTTCTGTGTGTCCTGAAAAAAGTGAGCGTCAGCGAACCATTTCTGTGATTTCTGTGATTTCTGTGTGACATTTAATATTTGCCGAAGGCAAAAAGATCTGAGCAATCCGTGAAATCTGTGTGACCTGACTCTTTTGAGCGCGCAGCGCGAAAAAGAAATCTATGTGACCTAAAAAAATGAGCGAAGCGAAATAAAATTTCTGCGCTTTCTGCGCTTTCTGCGAGAAATTAAAATAAGCGAAGCGAAAAAAAATTCCCCAGCACGCCCAACCAAAATAATTTGTATTTTTGCATCGCGGGAACTATCATCAGCTTCCTGTAAGGTGCCGGGTAAATGCCGCTGGGTCAGAGGGCGACCCCTGGTTCCGGAATTCCGGAACTCCCTTTCGGGTCCCTTCTTGCAAATGCAGGGAGGAATATTAGATTTTGTCGGTTAATCCCCGCGGGATTAAATTTCTTCCCTCAACCCGAAAATAACGAAGCAAGAGAAGAGACCAAGCGCCTGATAAACGAAAACGAAAACGAAGAATGGAAAAGGCAAGGAATTTTCTTAATTATAAGGTGTGGCAGGATGCGGTGGAGTATAGGTTGAAACGCAACTTTTGATAGCGAATAAAGTTGGGTACATTGATAACGAAACATATCAAACTATGTTAGCTGGCATAGTTGAGATTGGAAAACAGATAGCAGGACTTATCCGCACGCTGCGGAAATAGTTTTCGTTTTCGTTCTAATCCCGAGCGTGAGCAGGCTCGACACGGTCAATACGAGGAGGAAGAGCGAAGCTCAACATGAGGCACGCATGAGAGAGACTTGAAACTTGAAACTAACAGGGGCCGATGAGCAACCGCTCCAGGCACAAATGTCTGCATGCAGCCATTAGAGCCTTCCGCTAAAGAAAGCGGTACAGCCCGTGGCTCCGTAAACTCCGCCACCGGCTGTGGATTATAAAAGCGGCAAAGCCGCAAATTAACAGTTAACAAATTAACATTGCGAATAAGCGAGTACAGAGTCAAACTTGCTTGAACTATGTCGGGCGTGAGCAATGTCGACCGCAGGTCAACATTTTAACATCAAACAAGCCCGATAGGGCGAGAATAAAACAAGCGAATAGTAAACAATAAATTATAAACACAATGATTAACGTTGGAATTATTGGATGTGGCTTCGTAGGTGGAGCCCTCAAAGATTGGTTAGAGCACAACAACCCTGAGTGTAAATTGTTCATCAGCGATCCTCCCAAAGGTTACAATGATGACCTGAGTAATATTGATATTGCTTTCCTGCAGATTCACGTACCCACAGAGGATGACGGTACGCAGGATTTGACATTGATGAAGGAACTTATCACAAAACTTCCTGATGTGCCTGTTTTCGTACGTACCACCATCCTTCCTGGTACTAGTGACAGACTTTCCAAGGAAACTGGCCACAAGGTGCATTATATGCCTGAGTTCCTCACCGAGCGTACGCACATTGAGGACTTTAAGAAGCAGACTATGGTGTTCACAGGAGCTCACGAATTGCTCACCAAGATTTTTGTTGGTAAGAAGTTCACAGTGATGACTCCGCTGGAGGCTGAGTTGACCAAGTATATGCACAATGTGTTTGGTGCTTACAAAGTGACTTATTTCAATGCCTGCCGTGAGTATTGTGAGCAAATGGGTGCAGACTGGCGCAAGGTACATACCGGCGTACTGCTTTCTGGCTACATCAACGATACTCATACATATGTGCCCGGTCCTGATGGTAAGTTTGGTTATGGAGGTAAATGTTTCCCCAAGGATGTGAATGCCTTTGCTAAGATGACTGAGGGTACACCACTTGGAACGCTTTTGGAGCATCTCCATGAACTTAATGTTCATTTCCGTGGAGTAGAAGAGCATATTTAGTATGTTCTGGTGAGCACAACTATAATCTTCTCTATTTAGATTTGGACATGAAAAAAACAGCAGTTATCATGGCTGCCGGTATGGGAACCCGGTTTGGCCATTATACGGATTTTATTCCCAAAGGCTTTATCCCATATAAAGGAAAGCCTATGGTCATTCGAAGCATTGAAACGCTCATTGACTGCGGTATAGAGAAAATAATCATTGGAACTGGCTATCATAAGGAGCATTATGAGGCTTTAATGAATCAATATCCTCAGGTTCAATGCGTGTTCAGCCCACACTTTGCAGAAACCAACAGTATGTACACTCTCTGGAATTGCCGTAAGGCCATAGGGGAGGATAGTTTTATCCTTCTTGAATCGGACTTGGTGTTTGAGAAGTTGGCTGTTACTTCACTCCTTGAGTGCTCTTTTGAATCTGCTATGCTGATTACTCCTGTGACCAAATTCCAGGATCAGTATTACGTTCAAATGAACGAGGAGTGTGAACTGATAAACTGTTCCGTCAATAAAGAGGAGATCACACCATCAGGTGAGCTAGTAGGTATTCACAAGATTAGTAATGATTTCTACAAGATACTCTGCTCCGAATATGAGAAGATAGTAGATGTGAAACCAAAGTTGGGCTATGAATTCCAGCTGTTAGATGTGTCTCAACGTATCACCCCTATGAATGTGCTCAAAGTGGACGGTCTACAGTGGTATGAGATAGATGATACACAAGATTTGAAATTTGCAGAAGAAAACATCAAAATAGAATAATCACAAAAATTCCATACAAATGGCAAAGAAAGTTTACCTTGGCATGATTGCAGATATCATGCATCCCGGATTAATTAACATCATCAAAGAAGGCGCTAAATATGGTGATGTTATCATAGGATTGTTCACCGATAAGGCTATTGCAACGCACAAGCGTCTTCCATACCTGACATACGAGCAACGTGAGATGGTTGTCCGTTCTATTCACGGAGTTACAGACGTAGTTCCTCAGGATGATTGGAGCTATGTGCCCAATCTGGTGAAGTACAAACCCGACTATATCATTCATGGTGATGATTGGTTATATGGCCCTGATAAATACATCCGAGATGAGGTGTTTAAGGTGATGGAGGCTATGGGCGGTGAAGTGATTGAGATTCCTTACACCAAGGGTATTTCTGCCTCAAGCCTTAAAGAGGCTATCGACTCTTTGGGCGTAACCCCTCAAGCTCGTTTGTCTTCCCTTCGTCGCTTGATTTCTGCCAAACCGATTGTTCGTATTCTTGAGTCACACAACGGACTTACGGGACTTATTGCTGAGCACACTAGCGTTGAGGTTAATGGACAACACAGAGAGTTTGACGGTATGTGGGCAAGCTCATTGACTGACTCTACCTCTAAGGGTAAACCGGACATTGAGGCTGTTGACCTCACTACTCGACTGCACGACTTGAACGATGCTTTGGAGGTGACTACCAAACCTGTCATCTTTGATGGCGATACTGGTGGCAAGGTGGAACACTTCGTGTTCACTGTTCGTACCTTGGAGCGTTTAGGAATTTCTGCTGTCATAATCGAAGACAAAGTGGGATTGAAACAAAACTCTCTGTTTGGTACCGATGCTGTGCAAACCCAAGACACCATCGAGGGTTTTTGCAGCAAAATTAAGGCTGGTAAAGACGCTCAAATTACTCGTGACTTTATGATTATCTCTCGTTGCGAGTCTTTGATTGCTGGTAAGCCGGTTGATGACGCTTTGGAGCGTTGCCATGCATACGTGGCTGCTGGTGCCGATGGCGTGATGATTCACAGCAAGAACAAGGATGGTATGGACATCAAAGAGTTCTGCCAGCGTTTCCGTGAGAAGGATGCTCATACACCTATCATTGCTGTGCCTACAACCTACAATCAGTTCACTGAAGAAGAATTGGCCGAATGGGGCATCAATGTGGTGATTTATGCCAACCACATGTTGCGTAGTGCTTATCCCGCTATGGTGAAGTGCGCAGAAAGCATCTTGACCAATAGCCGCAGCTTAGAAGCTTCTGATCAATACTGCATGCCTATCAAGCAAATATTGAACCTTATTCCTGGTACGAAAAAGAAATAAGCCATGATTAGACCTGAGTTTTTTATTGAGGCATTAAGAGAGAAAGGCATTGACTGCTTTGCCGGTGTACCTGACAGCTTGCTGAAGAACATCTGTGCATATATTACAGATCATTTTGATGCAGCCCACAACATCATTGCAGCCAACGAAGGTGCAGCCGTAGGACTTGCTGCCGGTCATTATCTGGCAACTGGCCAGCCTGCTTGTGTGTATATGCAGAACAGTGGAGAGGGTAATATCATTAATCCGCTGGCATCATTGACAGACCAAGAGGTTTATAAAATCCCTGTACTTCTCCTGATTGGTTGGAGAGGCCGCCCTGGTGTGCACGATGAACCTCAACACGTAAAGCAAGGAAAGGTAACCACCGGTCTGCTGAATGTGATGGGCGTGAACTATGAGGTCCTCTCTAAAGAGGAAGACAAGGCTGCTAAACAGATTGAGAAAGCGGCTAAAGCCCTTGCCAACAAAGAGGTCTTTGCTTTGGTAATTGAGAAGGATACCTTTGAGGATTATAAGCTTCAGAATGTGGAAGTGAACGACCTCACCATGTCTCGTGAAGAGGCCATCCAGACAGTTGCTGCAGCTCTTGGTGAGAAAGATTGCATTGTCTCTACAACGGGTATGATTAGCCGTGAGCTGTTTGAGTATCGTGCTGCTATGAACCAGGGGCACGAACGTGATTTCTTGACCGTTGGCAGTATGGGACACGCTTCTCAGATTGCTTTGGGTATTGCCCTTGCGCAACCGGAAAGAAGAGTTTGGTGTTTTGATGGTGATGGAGCAGCTATTATGCACATGGGCAGTATGGCTATTGTAGCCAATAAGGCTCCCAAGAACTATGTACACGTTGTGTTCAATAATGGTGCTCACGATTCTGTGGGTGGTCAGCCTACGGTTGGATTGAAGATTAATCTTTCTGGTGTGGCGAAAGCGGTGGGCTATAAAGCTACAATTAGTGTGAGTGAAAAAGAAGAGTTAAAGGATGTATTAGCAACCATCAATTCTCAACTTTCTACGAAGGGAGGTCCTGTCATACTTGAAATAAAAGTCAAGAAGGGCAACCGCAAGGATCTTGGCCGTCCTACAACTACTCCTATTCAGAACAAGGACGCTTTGATGGAATTCTTAAAAAAGTAAAAGTATGGATTTGAAAGATATAAAGATTAAGCGCAATGTATTGCTGAACCCCGGACCTGCTACCACAACTGATAGTGTGAAGTTGGCTCAGGTGGTTCCTGACATTTGCCCTCGTGAGAAAGAGTTTGCCGGTTTGATGAAAGACCTGCGTAGTGATTTATGTAAAGTAGCTCATGCTCCTGAACCGGAATACACTTCAGTGTTGTTCTGTGGCTCTGGAACTATTAACATTGATATCTGCATCAACTCTTTGGTCCCAGAAGGTAAGAAGATTCTGGTGGTGAACAATGGCGCTTATAACAGCCGTGCTGTTGAAGTTTGCAAGATGTACCATATTCCGCACATCGATTTGAAATCAAGCGTGTTTGAGCAGCCTAATTTGTCTGATGTGGAAAAGACACTGAAGGAGAATCCGGATGTGGCTGTGGTATATTGCTGCCATCATGAGACAGGAACCGGCGTGTTGAATCCTATTCGTGAGATTGGTGCTTTGGCACACAAGTATGGTTCTATTATGATTTCCGACACTACTTCATCACTCGGAATGGTTCCGTTTGATATAGTGAAGGATAATGTGGACTTCTGTATGGCCTCTGCTCAGAAGGGGTTGATGGCTATGTCTGGTTTATCATTTATCATTGGCCGCAGGTCAATCATTGAGGCATCAAGGAATTATCCAACCCGCTCATACTATTGCAACCTTTATTTGCAGTATGAATACTTTGAAAAGACGGGTGAGATGCATTTCACTCCTCCTGTACAGACCATCTATGCAACCATTCAGGCCTTGAAGGAATATTTTGAAGTAGGTGAGGAAGCAAAGTTTGCTCGTCATCGCAGAGTATATGAGGCTATCAAGAAAGGTGTTGCTGAACTAGGTTTGAAGGAAGCAATTAAGGATGAAATTCAATCAGGTCTTGTCGTTTCTGTGAAATATCCTGACGATCCAAAATGGAGTTTCGAGAAAGTACACGACTACTGCTATGAGCGAGGGTTTACTATCTACCCTGGAAAGATTTCAACTACTAACACCTTCCGACTCTGTGCCTTAGGTACTATTGATGTTAGTGATATCGAGAATTTAATGATAGTTCTTAAGGATGCAATAGGGTGTTTTACCAAGTAAAAACAAATGCATTATTTAGAAACAACCATCCAGAATGTCTTCTAATAGGATAATAATCAATACATTAGCTCAGTATATAAGGACTTTAATCACAACGATACTTGCTCTATATTCGACTCGTTTGATTATGGAGATTATAGGTGTTGAAGAGTTTGGTATTTATACAGTAGTTGCAGGAGTAGTGTCAATGTTGTCTTTTGTTACTTCAGCATTGGTTAGAACGACTCAAAGATATATGTCCTATTATCAAGGAAAGTCAGATATAAACTATTTGTCTTTCTTGTTCAATAACTGTTTGGCTCTTCATATTGTACTTGGTGTTGTTATTTCTATTATTCTTTGCTTAATGACACCCTTGCTTTTTAATGGTTTTTTGAATATTCCTGAAGTAAGAGTGAATGCTGCTATACTTGTGTTTTTTACAGTAATCGGAATGCTCTTTTTCACATTGATTTCATCACCTTATAAAGCTCTTTTGATTTCTCATGAAAACATCGTGTATATATCAATAATTGAGGTTATAGATGGATTATTAAAAGTGATTTTAGTAATTGGACTTAAATATATTTCTTACGATAAACTCATTATATATGGGGCGTTAATGTTTGGAGTCCAGGTTTTTAATTTCTTGGCGTTTTCTATTTATTGTTTTTCTCATTACAATGAATGCAGGCGCCTAAGGATAAAAGAAGTTGATTTTGCTATTATTAAAGAGATTACTGGTTATACTGGTTGGAATATTTATAATACTGGTTGCATTGTAGGAAGAAATCAAGGAGTGTCTATTATATTAAATAGACTTTTAGGTGCGACAATTAATGCAGCTTATGGTATAGCTTTTCAAGTAGCCGGTTGCGTAGGTGTCCTGTCAAATTCAATAAAAAATGCATTTTCTCCGCAGATTATGAGATCAGAGGGTTCTGGTGATCGTGCAAGAATGATAAAAATGGCAGAAATCGAGACAAAAATAAGCCTTTTACTGTTATGCGCAATTAGCATACCTATTATTTTTGAGATAGATGGCATACTAATATTGTGGCTTAAAGAGGTCCCTGATTATTGTAGCATATTCTGCATAATGATGTTATTGGCATGTATTGCTGATACAATGACTACAGGATTATGTAGTATAAATCTTGCTATTGGTAATCTTAAGAACTTTTCTATTTATTCTTATACATTAAAAATAGTTACAGTTCCGATAGCGGCATTATGTAAAGATCCTTATCAAATTGCAGTTGTATTTATTGTATTCGAAACAGCCAGTTCGCTAATTAGACTTCCATTATCAAAAAAAGAATCTGGAATAAACGCATCTTCTTTTGTCTATAACGTTTTGATTAAATTGTTACTTCCAATTATTTCTACTTCGTTGGTTAGCTATTTTCTTAGTTGTTATATTCACCTTAAATATGGCTTCTTGATTAATATATCTATTTCTTTTCTGTTTTTTATCTGTGTATTCATTGTTGCATCGTTGAATCTGGAAGAAAAAGAAGTCTTTGCTAGAATTTTAGAATCGTTACGAAATAAGTTTATAAAACAATGAGTTTGTTAAGTGTCTTAAAATGGTTATACAATACTAGGAGTTCTAGTAAATATGTTAGTTTCTTAAGAAATCAAGGTGTTATTGTTGGTGAGAATGTCAAATTTAGACACCCGAGAAAAACATCGATAGATTTATCGAGACCGTCATTAGTTACAATTGGTAATGATGTGGATATAAATGACAATTTTTCCATTATGACCCATGATTTTGGAACTACTGTATTTAAGAACTTATATCACGATTTTGTGGCATGTAGTGGAAAGGTTATTATAGGTAACAATATCTATTTCGGAAGAAATGTTACTGTTTTAAAAGGTGTTACAATTAATGATAACTGTATCATTGGCACTGGTTCTATAGTCACAAAAGATATTCCTGCTAATTCAGTGGCTTGTGGTATGCCATGTCGTAGAATTTGTTCAATAGAAGATTATTATAATAAAAGAAAGCATCTTCAAATCAAAGAGGCCTTGGAGTATCGAGATAGCATAATGATTCGTTTTAATAGAGAACCGATTATAGAGGATTTTTTTGAAGAATGGGTGTTGTTTATGGACGAAGATGGATTGAAAAAACATCTTTCCATGAGCAAACATGTGGATAAACGTGTGGGAAATTTCAAGGAAGACTTCTTCAATAATCAAAAACTAGTATTCGCTGATTTTGATAGTTTTTTAAGAGCATCAATTGATAATGAATATGAAAAGTAGTAGCGACCCATTAGTTTCTGTGATAATTCCAACGTATGGCGGAGGTGATTATCTTGAAAGAGCCATTCAAAGCGTTTTAAATCAAACCTATAAAAATTTAGAGGTTATAGTGGTAGATGATAATGGGAAGGGAACTGAGAATCAGTTAAAGACCGAGGAAGTTATAAAGCGTTTTGAGAATCGTGTCAGATATATTGTACATAAAGAAAACCGTAATGGTTCTGCAGCAAGAAATACGGGTGCATCGTTTGCAAAAGGTGTTTTCTTTGCTTTTTTAGATGATGATGATGAGTATTATCATGATAATATAGAAACGTTGACCTCGGCATTGTTAGAGTTAGATGATTCTTATGCTTTTTGTTATGGTGGTTGCATTGATTATTTAGGAGACAAACAAGTAGCAGAGTTCCACCCCCAAGACAATCCTAATCCAATTTACAATACTTTTATGCATAGGTTGCCAATCGGGACAAATGGATTCGTAATACGAGCTTCTGTATATAATAAGGTTCATGGTTTTGATGAGTCTTTTAAAAGGCATCAGGATTGGGAGTTTTTAGGAAAAGTAATAGCTCAGTATAGAATTAAAGCAATTGATGTATTGAGCTATAAGAGACATATCTTGGAGAGGAATAAGCCAAAGGAGCCTGATGTTTTAAAGCCAATTAGACTTCACTACTTAAAGGAGATGGCGCCTTTTATAAGCAAATTACCAAAACAACAACAAAAAGATATTTATGTTGAAAATAGATTGTCTATCACAATCTTATATTTAAAACAAAAGAGATTTAAAGAATTCATAAAGGATTATATTGACACAAAGCCAGGGCTCCGAGGAGTTAGGTTTATGTCAAACCGTGTGTGGCAATATATAATTAAATATATTTTTAACTAATGCAAACATCTATAGAAATAAAGAGAGGGGGGAGTGTAAGTTCAGCATTAGCTGCAATTTATATTGAGATACCTGTAATTAATGCTTTCTGTGTTGTAGTACATGGATCTTTAATGACGGAACTGTACATCGTTTCCTCTCTTCTAATTATTGCGTTAGGGTTAATTCAAGGAAGATTATTTAAAAACAAGAGCGCTTCTCTTATTATATTAACTTCAATAGTTTTAGTAGTTTTTTATTTTATTACCACTCTTTTCTACGAACCGGTCGTTGGTGTCCCATATTTTATTTTGCAGGCGGTTTTTCCGTTTATTATTCCCTCATTAATTAAATTAGATTGGGTTGTGTTTTTTAAGACCATTCTAATTTTAACAGTTCCTTGCTTTTTCGTCGTCAATTCAATCTTCCAACTAGAGGATAATTTGGAAACAATTGGTATGGGCGCGAGTTATTCTTTCTTGCTTCCAATCATCGCCTCAATTGGATATCTGATATGGAGCAGGAGAATAGGGCATGGTGTAGAGAGGTGTTTTTTTATAATTTTATCAATAGCTAATTGCGTCGTCTTTCTACCGAGATTGCTTTTCTTTGGAACGCGCGGACCTATTCTGAGTATCTTGTTATTTCTTATGTATGCATGGGCGACTTTTTATAGCGTGAAAACACCACACATTAAGATTCATAAGGTGCGCTTTTTTTTTGTTGTAATGCTTTTCATTATATTGTCCTTTTTTTTCGTTCCGCTACTCAATCTATTATTTGATTATTTAAGTTCACGAGGAGTCGAATTGTATTCAATAGATAAGTTTTTATTATTAATGGATGATGAACGTGGTATTAGCAATGGACGCGATAAAATTACAGAATTCACTTTAAATGCTATACCTAAAAGCTTGTTGTGGGGACACGGAATAGCATCCGCTCCCAAAGTGATAGGTTTTGTATATCCACATAACTTTGTATTGCAATTATTATTAGACGGCGGTTTAATCCTTACATCCTTAGTGTTGATTCCTTTCTTTAAAGGGTTTGTTGCATGGATTAAATACTGTTCTATTCAAGAATATATAGTTATTTCTGTGTTATTAGCCTCAATAATACCGGGGTCCTTAGTGTCGGGAGAGCTTTGGCAGAATGTTAGCCTTTGGTTTATTATTGGAATATTCAATGCTTTGATTATAAAACGTACATCACTATGAAAGAAATGACGAAAGAGGAGTTTCGGACAGCTCTTTTAGATACCATGTCTGCTGTCGATTTATTTTGCACGGAGCATCATATTCATTATTCAGTTGCAGATGGAACCTTACTAGGAGCAGTCAGGCATAACGGATTTATCCCTTGGGATGATGATATAGATATTTATATGCTAAGAGAGGACTATAATCGTTTTGTTTCTCTTTTTCCCAAAAAATATAAAGAACAATACACAATGCATTGTTTGGAAAACAACCCTGAGTGGCATAAGTTATTTGCTAAAGTGTGTGATGATAGAACCCTCATGCAGAATGAGCTTCGCTCTGTTGAGCAATATGGAGTAAATATTGATGTATTCCCTGTAGATGAGGTTCCAGATAATCAGAAAGAATGGAAACGATTTATGCGGAAAGTGATGGTTCTTTATTCAATAATTAATAACAAGTCTAGAAAAATATCAAAAAAAAGATCCTTTAGTAATAATATAGGGATAGCGCTTTTGGATATCGTTCTATTTCCTTTTTCACGAAAGTTTCTTTTTAAATGTGCAAATAGGTTTATCCAAAAAAATAATGGAAAAGGATTTAAAAGTTGCTATGAGGTTTCATTTGGTCTTGATTTAAAACATCCATTTGATAGAGATTTGTTTAATGATATAAGAAAATGGGAGTTTGAGGATAGACTTTATTATGGTTTTACTAATGCCTCAATTTTTCTTGAAAAATCGTATGGTAGTGATTTTATGAAATTACCACCGCTTGAAAAACGGGTTCATCATTCTGAAAAGGCTTATTGGAAATAATCGATAATATGAAAAAAATAGTTGCGCTTTTGACAAACAATGACGATGACATCTATTGCTTTAGAAAAGAACTAATTGAAGGGCTTATTGAAGAAGGATATGAAATGTTGATTTCTTGCCCGAATGGCCCTAAATTCGAACTTATGAGGCATTTATCGTTTATTTATGACAATCCTGATATTGATCGCAGGGGTACGAACCCCATTAAAGACTTTGGATTAATGATGCATTATCATAAGCTCTTCAAACAGTATAAGCCTGCTGTCGTGCTGACTTATACAGCTAAGCCCAATGTGTATGCGAGTATAGCTGCTCATCAGCTGGGGATTCCTGTCATCAATAACCTGACAGGTCTTGGTAGCGTAGTCAACGAGAAAGGCTTGAAGAAAGCTTTCATTATGTGGCTATTCAAACTGGCATATAAAAGGTCTGCTTGTATGATGTTTCAGAATGAAACAAACATGAAAGAGGCAATAAAAGCTGGTATGGTAAAGGGAGATTATAGATTGATTCCAGGCTCAGGGGTAAACACTGATCGTTTTCCGTTGCAACCATATCCTGAAGGTGGTGATGGTAAGACGGGAAATACCATCGTGTTCAACTATATAGGGCGCGTGATGCATGATAAACGAGTTGACGATTACATAGAGGCTGCTAAGCGAATAAAGTCAAAATACCCCCAGACAGAATTTAATTTGTTAGGTTTCATTGAACCTACTGAAATTCATTATGAGAAGGAATTGAACAACCTTGAGAATGAGGGTGTTGTTGTTTATCGAGGCAGTCAGAAAGATGTAAAACCGTATATCATTCGCGCGCATGCAACGATTCATCCTTCAACATATGGGGAAGGTATGAGTAATGTGTTGTTGGAGAGCGCGTCTTCTGGTCGGCCTTTAATTACTACTGATAACCCTGGCTGTTATGAAACAGTTGAAGATGGTAAAACAGGTTTTATATATCATGGTGGTGATATAGAAGCGTTAATAGCATCAATAGAACGATTTCTCGCACTTCCAAATAGCCAACGAAAAATGATGGGCGAATTAGGAAGAAAGAGAATGGAAAATAATTTCTCAAGAAAAATAGTAATTACTGCTTATCAGCAACAAATAAAAAATATTATACAATAGTATGACTTACAAAGAGATTTATGATATCGCCATGCCACCGGCAAAGCGAAAAGAAGAAAGATTGAATATTTGGGTTACTATCGCAGTAAGGCCGTTATCAGTTCTATTGATAAAGCCATTAATTGACTGTAAAATAAGGCCCACGACTATAACAAAGGTGTCAATACTATCTAGTTGTATTGGCTTTGTCTTGCTATCGTTTAGTCATTCCATAATGATGAGTCTGTTAGCCTGGCTCTTCTTTTTTATTTGGGCTGTATTAGACGGTGTTGATGGGAACTTGGCAAGATGTACAAACCAGTGTTCACCATTAGGAGACTTATGGGATACGACAGGAGGGTATGCCGCTATGGTTCTTATGTATTTTGGTGCTGGTATAGCTGCATTCCATGATAATAACGTATATGATTTTATAGAACCCTCTTACTATCTGATCATGGGGGGGGCTACGGCTATTATGTCCATATTCCCGCGTTTGGTTCTACATAAGAAGAAATCATCAGGCATAGAATCAAAAGCAGTTAAGGATCTATCTGACAAGCAAGGTTTCAGTCTGAGCAAAGTTATAGGTATGAATCTAGTTTCACCTTCAGGTGCTTTACAATTAGTACTATTAGGCTCCATCATTGGGCATGTGCTAAATTTCTTTATTGCAATTTACTGCTTTATCAATTTTGCTATAATGATAGTTAGTTTGAGATCCCTACTCAAAGAATAATGCGTTCACGATGAAAAAAGTAATTACTTACGGAACATACGACTTATTACACCAGGGCCACATTAATCTTTTGCGAAGAGCGAAAGAACTGGGCGATTACCTTATTGTAGGTGTCACTAGTGATAGCTTTGACAGAGGAAGAGGGAAATTGAATGTTCGTAATAATGTTCTTGAACGCGTTGAAGCGGTAAAAGCAACAGGCTATGCTGATGAGGTAATCATTGAAGATTACCTTGGTCAAAAGATTGATGATATACAGAAATACGACGTTGATATTTTTGCCATCGGAAGTGACTGGGTTGGGAAGTTTGACTACCTGAAAGAGTACTGCAAGGTGGTTTATCTTCCCCGTACAGAGGGTATTTCTTCTACAATGTTGCGGGAAGAAAGTCAGGATACTTACAAAATAGGAATTATTGGTAGTGGGCGTATTGCAAACCGTTTCGTTCCAGAAACAAAAATAGTGAATGGTGCTGAAGTGGTTGCGGTTCTTAATCCGGACAAGATTGAAGCAGACGTGTTTGCTAAAAAACATGATTTGGAAGGGTATACGGATTTTGATGCTTTCATAAAGAAGGTGGATGTTGTTTATATCGCCTCACCACACCTGACCCATTACGACTACATCAAACGGAGTTTGTTGGCGGGTAAACACGTCCTTTGTGAAATCCCTTTTACATTAAAGAAAGAGGAGGCGCTTGAATTATACCGATTGGCAGAAGAAAAGAATCTTGTGCTGATGGAGGCAAGCAAGACCGCATACTGTCCTGCTTTCGGTCATATTGTTACACTCATTAAGAGTGGCATTATAGGTGATGTGGTGGATGTAAAAGCTTCTCTGAGTAAAATGGTGGAACCACCTACTCGTGAGCTGGATGCTGAGCAGGCAGGTGGTGCAATAACAGAACATGCTCCCCTTACCGTAATGGCCATTATTAAGCTGCTAGGTTTAGAATGGAAAGATGTTAATTTCCATACCAAACGTGAGAATGGAGTGGATATCTACACCAAAGGCGTTATCAATTATCATCATGCCACATCATCCTTTACTTTGGGTATTGGAGTAAAAACGGAAGGTAATCTTGTGATTTCCGGTACTAAGGGGTATGTATATGTGCCCGCCCCTTGGTGGCTCACCAGTTATTTTGAGGTTCGTTATGAGGATCAAACCAAGAACAAGAAATACTTTTATAGTTACGATGGTGAAGGCCTGCGTTATGAAATACAAGAATTCCTCTCAATGATTGTGAATGACCGTCGTAGTTGTTACAAACTACGTAGGCGTGAAAGTGTGGCTATTGCAGAAATAATTGAAAAATACCGTAACGGTGAAAATGTGACTGAAATATGATAAAAAGAATACTTGTAGTTGGTGGGGCTAACGGAATAGGTCTTAGTATTGCTACTGAGCTCGCAAAACGAGCTGAGGTAGAGAAAGTATATATCGTTGATAAGGCTCCATTGTTTGAGGAGTTTACTAATCCAAAGTTTGAGTCATTTCAGTTTGATCTGACAAATGATGATTATTCTTTATTTGATAGATTTACGGACATTAATGCCTTGATGATAACGGCAGGTTTTGGTAAATTGGCTTTGTTCAAAGATGTTCCCGAGATTCACATCATGAGTTCTTTCAATGTCAATACCATTCCCGTTTTGCGCCTTGTTCATAAGTTCTATGATAAATTGGAGTCAAAAGATGACTTTTATTGCGGAGTCATGGTGAGCATTGCTGGCTTTATGTCTTCGCCATTCTTTGCTGTTTATGGATCAACTAAGGCAGCATTGAAAATTTTTATTGAGAGTGTGAATGTTGAATTAAAGAAAGGTGGATCCCCTAACCGTATATTGAATGTCAGCCCTGGCTCATTGAAGGGAACTTCTTTTACGGATGGTAAGACAGATTTAAGCGTTACCGCGCCTATGGCAAATTCAATTATAGAACATCTTGAATCAAAGGATGATTTATTCATTCCTCAGTATGATGAAATATTTAAGAATGTACTAGAGCGCTATCATGCTGACTTTAGGGAAGAGGGTGAACATTCTTATGAATATAAGTTAAATTCGGGAAGGATATCGTGTTGTTCTTAACTTTCGCTGTATTTTCATCTTATTTTTTAAACCAAATTAATGAAGAATAAACAGAAATGTATTGTCACAATAACTGATGGTATATCTCCTACGAGTATGCCATATAATGAATTCGTCCTTTTTCGATTAAAACAGTATCCGGAAGAGAAACAAGTTTTAATCCAAGTATTTGAACGAGGTATCAATGGTGGTGTTTGCATACCTAATGGCATTGAGTATCATAGTTTAGGACTCAATGCCCTCAAGATCATGAAGATTGTGCATCATTTAGAAAAGAATTATAATGTTAAAGCATATCATATTCATGAAGGTAAGTCAGTTATTCTTTTTTCCATAGCAACACTTTTGACTAAGTGTAAAAAAACAGTGTATACGATACACAGTACATTTAAAAATTACACCTTTCATAATAAACTTTTTTGTTTTATCGCATCGTTATTAGCGAAATATGTTGTCTGCGTAAGTAAAACTTCCCTAAAATACTATCCACGAATCTTAAAATGGTTAAAAGGAGCGAAGGCGTTGAGTATACAGAATGGTGTTGATACTGATAGAATAGTAGCTGTAAGTGGTGAAAAATCAAAAGATCGAAATTATTTCTCTATGGTATATGTGGCCAGACTGATACCGCTTAAGAGGCATTACATTTTGCTTGAGGCATTAAAACAGATACCAGATACAAAACTTATTTTAATTGGACAAGGCCAATTAAGGGAGGAGCTTGAAAAGAAAGTAAAAGAGTATAGGCTTGAAGATCAGGTTCTATTTAGAGGTTTATTACCAAGAGAAGAAGTATATAGGCAATTAAAGTCAGCAGATCTTTATGTTTCAACATCTTCTTATGAGGGCTTGCCCATTGGTGTTCTTGAAGCAATGGGTTGTGGTGTGGTGTGTCTGGTTACTAATATAGAACAGCACAAAGAAATTGCTAATGAATGCCCTTCTTTAATCACGATATCTGACAGAGTAGAAGATTGGATAGAAGCTATAAACAGAATTCGAACATATAGTGATGAACAGATTAATGAAATAAGTAAATCAAATATGAATGATGTATTTAATAAGTTCTCACTCCATCAAATGCACAACAATTACGATAAAGTATATAATTTATGTTCAAGCAACAAGTAATTTCGCCGGTATTGTCGGCAATAGAGAGGTATCCTAATAATAATGTTTTTTGCATAAACGAGGTCTTCTATACATATAGAGAGTTCGGAAGGTGTATTTCCAAGATTAGAAAATCTTTACATTCAAAAAGTGTCGCTTCTACTAATGTGGGGCTTGTAATTAACGATGATATTGAGACTTATGCCTCAATATTCGCTCTTTGGCTGGCAGGTTACAGTTATGTACCGCTTCATCCTGGTTGGCCACTTGAAAGATGTATTGACATTATTGATCAAGTAAAACTTGATTTAATTATTGATTCGTCCGAATCATCAAGATATAATAACGAGGTTGTTATTAATCCCGTAGATCTTGATTATACTGAGGATGATTTTTCTATAAATGATGACGTTTCAGAGGAGGCTATCGCATACATTCTTTTCACATCGGGAAGCACAGGAAAGCCGAAAGGTGTTCAAATAATGCGAAAGAATATTGCAGCGTTCATGGATTCTTTTTGGGAAACAGGTATTGTCCTCAACGAAACCGATCGTTGCCTGCAAGCGTTCGATTTGACATTTGATGTATCAGTCCAGTGTTATTTGGCCCCCCTATGTGTGGGAGCATGTTGTTACACAATACCTTATGGGCAAATTAAGTATATATATGCTAGCGGTCTAATAGAGGATCATAAACTTACATTTGGCGCAATGGCACCTTCAATGCTTAGGTATCTAAAACCCTATTTCGAAGAGTTTGATTCTTCTAGTATGAAACAATGTATTCTTACTGCAGAAGCATGCCCACTAAGTTTGATGGAAGAATGGTACAAATCAGCGCCCAATGTTGTCCTATATGATTTTTATGGACCAACCGAAGCGACAATATATTGTACTTATTATAAATTGACTAGAGGTGGGGAAAATAAAACATTGAATGGAATTATATCAATAGGGAAGCCAATGGCAAATGTTATTGGTTTAATTTTGGATGAAGAAGGAAACGAGTTGCCTATTGGAGAAAAAGGTGAATTATGCATAGCAGGTGATCAAGTTACTTGTGGCTATTTTAATAATCCCGAGAAAAACGCGGAGGCTTTTTTTATGAAAGACTTCGATGGGGATATAGTAAGGTTTTATCATACCGGTGATCTTTGTTATAAGGATAAGGATGGTGATATCATGTACTCTGGTCGCCTAGATCATCAGGCAAAAATTCAAGGCTTTCGTGTAGAAATGGGAGAAATTGAATTTCATGCACGCGAGTATCTTAATGGACCTAATGTCGTGTGTCTTGCATTTGAAAATAGAAACAACCTCACAGAAATAGCAATGTTTATAGAATCTGAGGAGTTCTCACCAAATGATTTACTTGAATATATGCGTAGTAAGATGCCTTCATACATGATTCCATCTAGAATAATATTTCAAAAGGAATTTCAACTTAACAGTAACGGTAAAATAGACAAAAATGTTTTAAAATCTTTAATTAAGTAAGTTATGGATAAGAAAGTAATTATTGAAAAATTAACACCTATTTTTAGAGAAGTGTTTTCAGATCCTAATTTGGTGTTGACGGATGAATTGACAGCTAATGATGTGGATAACTGGGGCTCTCTAACGCATATGACCATGATGGCAGAAGTTGAACAAACTTTTGGTATTGCGTTTAAGCTAAAAGAACTAAAGAAATTAAACACAGTAGGAGAACTGATAGAAGCAATACAAACAAAGGCATAAACTACATGACATTTACATCCTTCAAGTTTTTGATATTCTTTCCACTAATTGTTCTTTTTTTCAACTTAGTGCCAAAGAAGTATCGACTGTATTATCTTTTAGCAGCCAGTTACACCATCTATGGTTTGTTGCAACCAGCTTATCTTTTACTACTGATTGCGTCATCAATAATAACCTATTCTTTTGGAGTATGGATTGACAAGACTGAAGATGATGAAAAAAAACACAAAATAATGATTGGTGGTATACTTTTGATTCTGTTGCCACTTTTCATGTTTAAATACTATAATTTTATTAACGAATCTATTATTTCCCTTTTGGGGTATATAGGTATTAGTGTTTCATTGCCTGCTATAAGATGGTTATTGCCACTTGGTATCTCATATTATACATTCATGTCCATTGGTTACCTGGTAGATTTATATAACGAGGAGGTGGAAGTTGAAAAGAATCCTTGTTCGGTCGCTCTATTCCTATCGTTCTTCCCTATAGTGTTTTCTGGACCCATTGAACGTGCAGGACATATGTTCCCACAAATCTCCAGAATGGATAGAAGCAAGCCATCAGATCTTGTCGCTGGCGCAAAAATGATGCTTTGGGGTTATTTTATGAAACTATGTGTGGCGGATCGATTAAGTTTATATGTAAACGCTGTCTATAGTAATGTTGAGATAAATAACGGCTCATCATTAGGACTGGCTGCTTTATTATTTCCAATACAAGAATATGGAGACTTAGCTGGCTATTCTTTAATAGCAATCGGGGCTGCTAGGTGTTTGGGATTCCATATCATACCAAACTTCCGTAGGCCTTTTTTTGCTAAGTCAATTTCGTCCTTTTGGCGCAGATGGCATATGTCGCTTATTCAATGGCTAACGGATTATATATATACCCCTATGGCTTATGCCCTCCGTAGTAAAAAATCATGGGGCGTTGTCGGTGCATTAATGGTTACATTTTTAGTGAGTGGAATATGGCATGGCGCAACTATGACGTGTGTTGTATGGGGTTTAATGCAAGGTGTGTTGCTTAGTATAGAATCACTTACCTTAAATAAGCGAACTGCATTTGAGACGAAGTATAGTTTAGAAAAAAAGTGGTGGTATAATTTGATATGCATAGTTTGTGTTTATTTGATTTTTGCATTCTCTGAAATATATGGAATGAGTAGTTCTTTTCAGAATTCTAACGCGATTGTCAATAAAATTCTGTTTGATCACGGACCATTGTTTTTGCATCCAACGTCTTTGATACTCGGGTTCTTTGCAACATCAATTCTTTTCTTTAAAGATATTAGGGAAGAGTACTTCCCAAAGGCATTTTCAAACACAAATAATTATGTAAAAATAACGTTGTATATCTGTTTATTCTTATATATTTTATTGTTTGGTGTTCTTGATGGCGGACAATTTATTTATTTACAATTTTAATTTTCGAGAAGATAGATGAAGCGTAAGGTAGTCTTAATAATATTTTCTATAGTAGTTTTAATACTACTTGATTGTTTGATAGGATTGTTGTTTTCGTATTTGTATCATAAAGCTCAGTATGGTCAAATTGCGCGACAAAATCATTGTATAATCGAATCGACAGATGATATAATAATAGTAGGATCTTCTGAAGTAATGAGGAATTACGATCCTGCAGTAATCCAGGATTCATTGAAACTTACATGCTATACCAACGGAAGCGAGGGGCAGTGTATTTATTATAGTTACGCAATAATTCGCGCGATAATTGAAAGGAACCATTTCCCAAAGTTTTTAATTTGCGACATAGGTAATTATGATGTCTTAGAATCTGATGATTCTCAGAATAATATTGATGCAGCTATCTCTCGATTGCTGCCTAATTATTATGATTCAAAAGCTATACGTAGCGTTATAAACGATTATGACCATACACAGCGTATTAAGTGTTTGTCAAGCGCTTATAGATATAATTCAAAAATAATACAAATTGTTAAGTGCCTTCTATACAACACTAGTGATTATAATGGTTTTGAGCCAAATAATAAGAAATTAGATTTGCAATCTGAGAAAGAAGAATTACTCACAACTACCGAAGTGGAATTTAGAAAGATTGATTGCATCAAACAAACTATTGAGTTGGCAAAAGAGCATGGTGTCGTTATTATTTTTGTTCACTCTCCAAAATATTATGTTTCTGACAACAAAGGAGTAAATATGATTGATGATATATGTAGAGAAGAAGGTGTCATATTTTGGGATTTTGACAGTTTAGATTGTTTTAATAACCCTTCGCTATTTGCTGATAGGCACCATTTAAATAAAGATGGAGCGGCCGTGTTAAGTCGAGAGCTGTATGGCCGTATTTCACAATTGAATCAATAATTCAATATAATTTATTCAGTTCAAGCAATATGGATATCATAAATATAGAATATGAATTTGAAAGTTAAAAAAAAGGTGATTCCTTTCTCTCCGCCCGATATGACGGAGGCAGAGGCTAAAGAGGTGCGTGAGGCTATTCTCTCGGGTTGGATTACTACGGGTCCCAGAACAAAGAAACTGGAAAATCTGATTTCGGAGTATGTGCACACGGATAAGACGGTATGTCTGAACTCGGCAACGGCTGCACTGGAGATGGTGCTGCACCTGCTGGACATCCAGCCTGATGATGAGGTGATAGTACCGGCATATACCTATACAGCAACGGCATCTGTTACACAGCACGTGGGCTGCAAGCTGGTGCTGGTGGATAGCCAGAAGGACAATGTGGAGATGGACTATGACAAGTTGGCGTCTGCCATCACGGAGAAGACAAAGGTGATTGCACCTGTGGATCTGGGGGGTATTGTGGCTGACTATGACCGTGTGTTTGAGATTGTGGAGGCTAAGAAGGGATTGTTTAAGCCTAACAACGCTTTGCAGGCTAAGATAGGAAGGATTGTGGTGTCTGCGGACTGTGCGCATAGCTTTGGCGCCAACCGCAAGGGTAAGATGTCTGGTGAGATTGCAGACTTCTCATCATTCAGTTTCCATGCTGTGAAAAACTTTACTACAGCAGAAGGCGGTGCACTCACTTGGAATCTTCCGTTTGGGAACGAGGCTGTTCCTATGGATGCAGACTATATGCCCACGGTGCCTAAGAAAGAGGGGGAGACATGGAATGAAATGCTTTACCGTCTAAGCCAACTATTCTCACTTCACGGGCAGAATAAGGATGCGCTGGCTAAGACAAAGCTGGGTGCCTGGGAGTATGACATCATTGGTCCTTGGTATAAGTGCAATATGACGGACATTATGGCGGCTCTGGGTTTGGTTCAGATGGAACGCTATGAGGGCTTGCTGAAACGTCGTCAGGAGATTGTGGCTAAGTATAATGAGGCATTGAAGGAGCTGCCCGTGGCAGTTCTGAATCATAAGGATGCAGACCATTGCAGTTCACATCACTTGTATCTGGTGCGCTTGTTGGGTAAGACACGTGAGGATGCCAACAAGGTTATTGAGCAGATGGCAGAACGTGGTATTGCTTGCAACGTGCACTATAAACCGCTGCCAATGATGACGGCATATAAGGCTCTTGGTTTCGACATCAAGAATTATCCCAATGCTTACCATCTTTTCGAAAATGAAATCACATTCCCTCTTCATACTAAATTGACAGACGAGGATGTGGAATACATTATCGAAAATTTTGTTGACATCGTAAAGAGCCTTTAATGAAAAGAGTATTTGACGTAATTGCCAGTGGGCTGGGACTCATCGTGCTTAGTCCGCTTTTTCTGATTTTGGCCATCTGGATCAAATTGGATTCCCAAGGTCCTGTTTTCTACCGTCAAGTTCGTGTCGGCTATAAAAACAAGGATTTTCGTATCTTTAAATTCCGTTCCATGCGTGTTGGGGCGGACAAAGGAAGCTTAGTCACTATAGGAGGTCGTGACCCTAGAGTAACACGTTCTGGTTATTGGATTCGTAAGTTCAAACTGGATGAACTTCCGCAGCTTATCAACGTGTTCATTGGTGACATGTCTTTGGTTGGTCCTCGTCCAGAGGTAAGGCATTATGTGGACTACTGGACACCTGAACAGATGCACGTGCTGGATGTGCGTCCGGGCATTACAGACCCTGCTAGCATTAAGTTTCGCAACGAGAATGAATTGATGGAGCAGGCAGATGACCCCGAGAAATACTATATCGAGGTCATCATGCAAGAGAAGATCAAGCTGTATCTTGAGTATGTCGATAATCATTCTTTTTGGGGCGATATAGGGTTAATCTTCAAAACGTTTTGGACAATAGTAAAAGAGCGATGAAAGAGTTCATGAAAGGGGGATGGCAATTTTGCCAATACTTATTCTGGCCAAGATGGAGGTAGTAGTATGGAAAAAGAGAATCTAATAAAGCGATTGCACGAGTTCATCGAATACGAAGCTCGCTCGTGCTCGATGGATCCCGGTTGCATCACGCCACTATACGTCTATCGAATGTGGGGCGGGAGCGTGCCTCTCGAAGACATTGAGGCGGCGATGAAGGCTATCAACAACAACAGCGACTACAACTCGAAATGAAGTAAACCCTTAACCTTGTAACCGCCTAACCGTGTAACCCTTCCCTCCGCCCTATCGTTTTTAAGTACTGTAAACACTTAAAAAACGAAAAAAGCAATGGAAAGAATAACAACGAGTTACAATTTGACGGCCGTGGCGCGCGTCTTCTATCATTCCACGGTGACGCAGGCTTTGACCGGTGACGAATCACCCACTTGCGCCACCCACGAGACCGAACCCCTCTACAAGCGTTTTGTGCGCTATTTGGAGGATGCGCACCGCGACGGGGTGATTGGCAATGCCCGCTATGCCGTGGCGATGGGGAAAGCGCGAAAACTGAAGAGGTTCCTCATCATCTCGGACCGTACGTCGCTTACGGCCGATGAGTTCACCTCGGACTTGGTGATGCAGTTCCGGCAGTTTGTGTATGACGAGTATCAATACGTGCCGCTCTACCCCGAGCTTTATCCGCGCACCTCGGGTCACCACGCACCCACCAAGCGCTGCTGCAACTCCACCGTGGTGCACGACCTCAAACTACTGCAGGCCTTTTTTGCCGAACTTGAAAACACCGAAGAGATACGCATTTCCCCTTTTCGACGAATATCCGCCAAAAAACGCAGGGTCATCATGCATGTGATGTATGATGACCCTGTTTTTCTTCGTGCCGACGAGTTCCGAAAGGTGCTTGACACAAACGTACCGACCGACCTCCAGTGGGCGAAAGACATATTTGTGCTCAACTGCGCCATCGGATGCCGTATCAGCGACCTTTTGCGGTTAACGCCCGACAAGGTGACCGTCTCAGACGATGGCATCCCTTACGTTCACTACATCCCTTCCAAAACCGTGGGCAAGCAAACCACCAACAAAGAGATTGTGACGCCCTTGATCGAGCCCGCTGTGGAAATCATCCGTCGCACTCAGCTGAAACTGATGGACGCCAACCCCAACTACGGCAGGCAGCGATACAACAAAACGCTGCGCCACCTGTTGGAATTCTGCGGCATCGACCGCCAAGTGAGCATCTTCAACCCCGAAACTTGCGACAACGAGTGCAAGCCCCTCTACGAAGTGGCCTCCTCCAAACTCGCCCGCAAAACCCACATCGACATGCTCAACAAAGTGCAAATCAACTACTACGCAGCGGGTCTCCACAGTGCTGGCTCTGATGCGGTATTCCGATACACATCTTTGGAACTGGCAGATAGGAACGTGCTGTTGAAAGCGGCATTCTCGGTATAAAAAAAACAGCGGCTACAACTTCACTTCGAGTTGTAGCCGCTGTTGCTATTGTAGAAACGCGCCATGGCACGTCTCTACCTCGTCCTATTGTTGCTTCTTCCCGCCCCACCTAGGCCAAAAGAGATACCGACAAAATTGCCACAAGGCCCTAACCAACGATCGCATTTTTGATGTTATCCACGATATACTTGACATCTTCATCACTCACATACGGTCCAGCAGGCAGGCACATTCCCACCTTAAACAACGCTTCGCTCACGCCATTCACGTATGCAGGGCAGTTCTTATAAACCGGCTGCTTGTGCATCGGCTTCCACACTGGGCGAGCCTCTATGCCAGCGGCATCCATATAAACACGGAGGGCTTCCACATTGTCGTTCGGTTGGCAATCGGTAGTAGCACTGTCTGCCACATGAATCACACCTGCAGCACCACCCACTGCACCTTGAATTATGGTCTTATAGGCGTTTTCTTGACCCTTGATTTTGACCTCTGGATCAATCGTGATGGTGCAAAGCCAATAGTTGGAGTCATAGACTTTGGTTTCAGGATTCAAGTTCCAAGTTTCAAGTGGTTGGCTGTGTACTTGGATTCCAGGTACATCAGCCAAGAGCTCCTCGTAAAGGGCTTGGACGTGTTTGTGATGCGCAATATGGTCATTGGCCACGGTCATTTGACCTCTACCTATGCCGGCACAGATATTACTCATACGATAGTTATATCCTATCTTCTCGTGCTGGTAGTATGGATAGCTTTCGCGATATTGAGTAGCATACATCATAATCTCTCGCCATTCGTCCTCATTATTTGTGATCAATGCGCCACCACCGCTGGTGGTGATCATCTTGTTGCCATTGAAGCTCAGCACACCGTACTTTCCAAAAGTGCCTAGTACCTGTCCGTTGAATCTGGAACCGAAACCTTCTGCCGCATCCTCAATTACGGGAATATCATAGCGGTTGGCAATCTCCATGATGCGCACAATGTCGTACGGCATACCATAGAGTGCTACCGGAATAATAGCTTTCGGTTTCTTACCTGTTTTGACTATTCTATCTTTGATGGCCTCTTCCAACAGGGCAGGATCCATATTCCAAGTGTCCTTTTCAGAATCAATGAAGATGGGCGTGGCTCCGAGGTAGGTGATAGGATGCGATGACGCGCAGAAGGTAAAGCTCTGCACACACACCTCATCACCCGGCTGCACACCGCAGGCAATCAAGGCGAGATGCACAGCAGAGGTGCCGGAAGAGAGGGCGACAATTCTTTTATTTTGACCACAAAATGCTTCGAGATCTGCTTCAAAGCCATTTACATTCGGTCCAAGAGGGACCACCCAGTTGGTGTCGAAAGCTTCTTGGATGTATTTTTGTTCTAAACCTGCTTCGCTCATATGTGCAAGGCACAAATAGATTCTCTTATCAGCCATAATAGTTTATATTATTTCATTGTTATACTTCATGTGTTTACCTAATACCGTACAGAATATCATTTGAATATCTTTAATAAAGGAGTAGTGACGGTAATAATAGCAATTTATACGCACCTTATCTGGATAGATTACATTATCGTTATACTCCACAGCAATCTCCTGCATAGGTCGTGTATCGCCTTCTTTCTGTTTCTGAGCCACATACTCGGAAATCATCTCGTCTTCTAAACGATACTTCAACGTGGCAGGACCAGTGATACCGGGTCTTAGTTTCAAAACGTCTCTATCATCGCCTTGCAACTTGTCTGCATACCCAGGGACATCAGGCCGTGGTCCTACGAAACTCATATTGCCGATGAGTACATCCCATAGTTCCGGGAGTTCATCTAACTTGTAGTGACGCAGCTTTGCGCCAAATGGGGTGATACGGCTATCGCCAGCAACACTTACGGTTGATCCGTTATGCTTTACGGTCATTGTACGGAACTTGTGGCACTTAAATAATTTACCACCCTTTCCGACACGTTTCTGTACAAAAAAAGCGGGGCCACCGGGCGTTTTTACCTTAACCAATATGGCTACAATTAATAAAACAGGCCATAGAAATAGCAGACCTATAAAAGAAACTGCTCGGTCAAATATCCACTTTATTATCATTACTACATAATTTCAATAACAGGGAAACTACTTCTTAATAATTATCCGTGGTTTTTGCATAACGCAAGTTGCTCCATTAGGAATATCTTCAACGACTACAGCATTTGCACCTATCTTTACATTGTTTCCTATCGTTACTCCTCGTAGAATTTTAGCGCCAGCTCCGATGATTACATTATCTCCAATATTTACCCCCCCCATGCGATTGTAACTTGTTGATATAAATAGCATTTAGCCCCAATTCTCGCATCATCGCCAACTATTATCCCATTAGGTCCATGTTCTAAAATAGGAGGTGTCTTAAAAAGAGCTCCACGATTATAGGAGGTACCAAAAGCACAGTGATTGCGTGCATCGACTTTTTTTACCCAGAAAAGATAATAGAGTTTTAGCAGCTTATTCCCTTTTTGAGGATTAATTACATATTCCCTTCTTTTCCAATATTTGTCATAATGGAATCCTTGTATTGAACCAAGTACAAAACCAAGCAACTTACTTAAACGGGATGTGTATGCAATGGGTTTGTTGTATTTCGCAAGTACTTCGTAGTAACTCTCCTTGATGTTCATTTTCTTTGAATATTACGTTAGGCTCAATATACAATTAAGCATTATTGGATAAATAATCACTAAACACTCTTTTAATCTCTTTCTCTTTATTTCGCCAATAATTATCAAAATTGATAGGGACCTTGCGTGATATCATTCTTTGCTTGTATTCTTCTATTGTGCAAATGAATTTTGCAGGGACGCCTGCCCATACTTCTCCGTCTGGAATATTTTTTGTCACAATACTGCCCCCACCTACTACGCAATTGTTACCTATCACAACTCCTGGCATTATCATAGTATTAGCGCCAATAAAAATATTATTCTTCAGCGTTATTGGCTCTATCTTATAGAACGGGGCCTCGTTTGGATATAAGTGGTCTAAGACCCATCTACCGCCGTCATGAGTTATAAATGACACGTTAGAGGACACATTGACATTATTCCCAATAGTTATAATCCATGGTTCAGAACCAAAAGATGGCATTGAAACCAAGTTGCTCCCCTCACCAATCCTTACACCAATCTTGCGAGCATACTCTACCTTATTACGGAAATAGATTAGTTTTAATGCTTGCCTTCGAAGCCATGACAACGATCTCTGAATAAAACTACCTTCTTTAAACATAACTATTTTCTTTTAACTTCTGGCAAATTTGCGGAATACCCATCCACGTACACTGTTTGGCATCATACGTTGAATGATGAAGCGTTCGACATAATTGATACAATAATCTTTTTTAGAAATCATACCATTTTCCAACATCAGTTTTTTGATACCTATCTCACTATCGAAGTATTTCTTTCCTCCGCGTCTTGCATATTGGTCAGCGCCACTTCGTACATTAACAGCCACATCAGGGATGTTAGCGAAATGACATTTGGCCATCATCATCCTTACCCATAGGTAATAGTCTTCATTCCAGAACCAGTCCTGATAATTGCCGGCTTTAAGAACTGCATCTTTACGAAACATTACAGTCACATGGTTTAACGCACAGCGGCTCTTCATGTACTTATAAATCTCTTCATTCGTAAGCGGAACTTCGCGTTTGCCCACAATATTATCAGGTTTACCAATGAACTCTGTCATTTGACCGCCTACAATATCGCATTCAGGATGTGTTTCAAGGTATGCTAGCTGTTTCTCAAATCTGTTAGGCAAACATATATCATCACTATCCATACGGGCGCAAATATCAAACTTGGCATTCTCGACGCCTAATTTTAACGCATTGCCCAACCCGCCGTTCTTCTCCAACTTAATAATATTCATTATGTCGCCATATTTATCCTTGTATTCCAACAATAAACGTGATAACTCGTACGGCACTGGCCCATCTTGAACAAGAACTATTTCATCGGGAGTTTTACTCTGATGTACAAGCATACTATCCAAAGCTTCTTCTACAAACTCTGGTTTATCATTCTTGTATACAGATGTTATGATTGAAAAAGAATCCATTACCCAAATATCTTTTGTTTAACTATTTCATATTTATTACCAAGGATAAGTTTTACGACATTAAGTATCCTCCATTTAAGCAACAATAATTGCTTTTCCCTTTTGCTGTTTATCAGATTAATTATATCGTCTTCAGTCATACCATCAAGAACTACAAAGCGTCCATTTAGAGTAATATCCTTGTATTGTTCTGGTTTGCAAGTTGGTTTAGACGTGAATACCTCTATGATGTTCGCCTTTCTTATAGCCTCAAGAACTTTATTCGACTGATAGCCATTGGGGATAGAGGCAATTTTCACTTTATGCCCAACTATTTCTTCTAAATCAGTAACAGAGCGTGTCCACTCTTCGCACATCTCCTCATTAGAAAAAGTTGTGATGTTTTCTGGATGCGAAAAAGAGTGTGATCCAATATAATGACCTCTTTTGTCAATATCAGCTATCTGCTCCTTGGACAGGAAACCTGTTGTCCCAATATATTTGGTGGCTATAAAGAAATAGCCCTTCAAAGAATACTTATCAAGTATCTGGGAGATCGGAGAATAGAAGGAAGACCCTCCATCATCAAATGTCAGAATAATTGAACCAGGATTAGACTTCTCAAACTCACAAACTTTTCTTATTTGCCGTTCAAAGTGCTCAACACTTATTTTATACATATCTGACGCTAATCCAGATTCACTAGGAGTCTGAAAAAACACATCATGATACATCAAACACAGCTTCATCATATTGTTCCATTATCAACATGGATATTCTGACCTGTGATGCTGCAAGCCTTGTCTGAAAGCAAGAATGCAACAGTTTCAGCAACAGAGTTTATGCTAGTCGCGTCTTTTAACGATGTACGGGCATAAATCTTACTTCGTTGTTCTTCTGTCAGAGTAGAGCTCATGGCCGTTGCCATGAATCCTGGCACTACACAGTTGGAACGAATACCCATCACACCCCATTCTCTGGCAGTATCCTTGGAAAAGGCCTCCAAAGCCCCCTTGCTAGAGGCATACATAGCCAGACCTTTGTAACCAGTATGAACACTAATGGATGAAATGTGAATGATGCAACCCTTCGTTTTATGCAAAAGCATATTGCGGATAGCATACTTCGTAATCATCATCGGGGTAAACACGTTCACATCATACATTGCTTTCAACCTATCAAGATTCAGGTTGGTTACAATGTCATCATATGCAACAGCTGCATTATTCACATAGCCGTCCAATACGATGTCGTTGGTGATAAACTCCTTGAAAACACTCTTGCGAGCACCCTCCGAATCAGAAAGGTCAATGCTCTTGAAGAAGAGCTTGCCAGCATATTCTGATTCCAATGCTTTGAACTCATCAGTATGCGAGCGAGCCACACCATATACTGTGTGACCTTGTGCAAGCAACACATTGCAAATTTCTAAGCCCACTCCACGTGAGCATCCAGTAACTAATATATTCATGTTTAAACTCTTTTCATTTTTCCAGTACGTGTCAGAGATATCTCTTCCACGAACTTGATTCTACGAGGCACTTTGAAATCCTGTAACTGTGAACTAAGCACCTTTTTGATGTCAAGTTCAGTCAGTTCAAATCCAGGCTCCAGTACCACATCAGCACAAAGCACATTGCCTAGTATGGAGTTAGCTTTGCCATAAACCATAGCCTGACGAACACCTTCAATGTCCTGAATGGCCACTTCCACCTCTCCAGGGTTCACCTTGTAGCCACCCACATTGATAAGCTCATTCTTGCGGCTCTTGAAACGGAACAGACCTTGAGCTTCATCTACCCATTCAATCAAGTCGCCTGAATGATAGTGGTCATCCGTGAATTTAAAGCTATCAGAACTACCAAGCAATGATTTGTGAATCAACAACTCATCATCCACCACTTTGAATTTATCCTTGATAGCCTCTGGTATCTGGAAGCAATCCCCCTTTGCAGCAAACAACGAGCCGGCTTCTGTAGATGCATACACATTGTTAATCTTTGCATTGGGGAAGATCTTCATAATACTGTCATACAGATGCTGGTCAGACTTCTCACCGCCCAACGTCACACGGATCACACTCTCGTATGCCTGCTCATAAGGAAGAAGAAGACGATAGAATGTAGGTGTAGCAGAGATGTGGGTAATCCCCTTATCGCGAATCTGTTGATAAACATATTCACGGGGCTGGTTGAACACATTCACAAGGGTATTCTGGTTCTCAAACGCCTGGAAGAACACCTGCAAACCCGCCATATGGGTGGGATTATAGGCATAAGCCCAAATCTGTCCCTTATAGCGGTCGCCAATACGCACGGCACGAGTTAAGGTAGCGATGCTATGCACTACCTTCTTAGGTTGACCTGTAGTGCCGGAAGTGAAAATGGTAATCTCAGATTTTGAATTCTGAACGGCAGATACCACTTCATCCATATTCTGGAGTGAAGCGGGTACGATAGGCTCAGCCACATTCACTCGGCTCTCATCCAAACCGTCAATCTCTGAAGAATTGATGTCAGAATCAAGCAGGACAAGAGGCTTGCTGGCGGCTAGTGCCTTGATAAGATTTACAAAGTAGGAGAAGACGTCAGAAGTCTTGTAATAAGGGTAATAGGTTATACCCTCATTGAGTGCCCTCAACAAGTCCTCGTATCCGTATTTTTTCCCGTTGTCAAATAAGAATGTCATTACTTCTCTAACTTAGCAAAGATTTCTCCTACGGTACTAACCAAACCATCCTCAAAGATGTCAATGTCAAACTCATCCTCAATCTTTACAGTCAATTCTGCCAAGTCAAAAGAAGTGAGGTTCAAATCTTCACGAAGTTTTGTTTCTGCGCTAATTGATGCGATAGGTGCCATTTCCTTGGCAGCTCGTATCTCATTGATAATAGATAAAACTTTCTCTTTCATATTTCTCGAATTATTTATTTACTGGTGAATAAAAATGTGTATTGCTCAAATCTGCAGCAACGCTACCCCATGACAAGCCTACTCCAAAGCCACACATAATTGTCTTACTCAAATCATAGACGTGATCGCCTGAGCAAACATCAGATAGGAGCAAAGGCAAGGTAGCAGGACCCGTATTGCCATAGTTCCTGACATTGATAGGTGTCAGAGTCTCATCTGCCTTCAAGCTCTTGCGGACATAGTTGACCATGAACTCATTGGCTTGGTGAAGACCATAAAAGCCAACATCTTCCTTGGTCCATGCCATATCTTCCATCAAAGCCTTTACTTGCTTTTTCACTTTAGTAATGGCAAAGTTGAAGATTGCCATACCATCCATGAACAGATCATTCTTGGTGCGACCATTCTTATCTTCATCCCATTCCAAAACAGAGGTCTCTTCGCTAATAGGCAATCTAAAACCTCCTGCTGGCACTATCAGTCTGTCAGTACCACTTCCGTCACTATTGATGCGGAAGCCCATACGGGTATTACCCTCACTGACAATTGTAGCGGTACCACAATCGCCGAACACCATCCTCAATGACTTATCGTTTGGATTAATCATCTGCGAGGTGGTATCACCTGCCAGAACCAGCACATTCTTGCATGCGCCTGTGGCTATCCAAGAGGCTGCTTGGAACAAGCCATATATATAGCCTGAGCAGCCATAGTGAACATCCATACAAACCAATTCCTGAGATAAGCCCAAGCGATGTTGAAGTGATATTGATGTTGCGGGAAGCAGCCAGTCTGTAGTTTGTGAAACAAATACAAGACCGTCAATCTCTGCCTTATCAACACCTTCCTTTTCAAATAGTTGTTCTGCTGATTTTAGGCACATGTCAGAAGAGGTCATATCCTTTGGCGCAATACGCACTCGCTCCACGCCAGTAGTCTTCATGATACTGGCAACCTCGGTCTCTCCATATAGTGAAGAAAGCTGTTTCATTTCCAGCACTTCTTCCGGCAGCCAAGCATTTACAGCCTTAATCTGCACATTGTCTATTATTGTATGCATTTTAATTTATTGTAAAGTAAAACCACCATCGATTACAAGATTAGCTCCGGTGGTGAATCCAGAAGCATCACTTAAAAAATAAATAATTGCATATGCCACTTCTTCTGGTCTTCCATATCGTTTCAACGGATATTTTTTCATATCAGCCTCAACGTCCTCAGACGTCACTGACCCATTATCAAGAATATGAGTGTCTATCATTCCAGGACATACCGCATTCACTCTGATATTTTTTACAGATAAATCAAGTGCTGCATTTTTCACAAAACCGTAGATAGCTGCTTTTGATGTAGAGTAAAGCACATTTCCTGGCGATGCAATATTAACTCCTGAGATAGAGTCCGTAAATACAACAGAAGCCCCTTTACTCAATTTCTTATTCTTCAATAACCTTTGGGTGAGAAGAATAGGAGAAATTGTGTTAACCTCTAAAACTTGAAGGAGTTTATCGCGTGAAATAAACTGAGTGGGTACCATAATGGTACTACCAGCGTTATTCACTAATCCGTCTAATTGGGGACACTGATTAACTAACGTTGTAACACCATCCTCGGAAGCTAAGTCTGCAATGATAGACAAATGGCCTCCCCCGTCAAGTTCTGCCAGTGTCTGATTCAAACGCTCTTCATCACGGCCTGTAACAACTACTTTTGCACCCATCTTTGAGCACTCGATAGCAGTTGCCTTTCCAATTCCAGAAGATGCTCCCGTTATTAGAATAGTTTTATCAACTAATGAGTAAGGATTATACATTATAATTTCGATGATACTAAATCAAATAACTGCTGAAACGTGGTTGTTGAACGCATTTCATCTGCCGTAATTGCCACATCATACTCATCTGTTATCATTGCCATAGTGCTGAGAGCCGCCAAGGATGACCAATCATCAAGCTCGCGAAAATTTGTCTCTGCTGTAAGACCACTGATATCAGTATCTTCCAAAACGTCTTCAAAACGACTAATAAATTCTTTAATTTCCATATTATAAAATATTTAAGTTAATAACACATCTGCATAACCAAATCTAATCCGCCATAAATTTATATCTTTGGCATCCTTATATTCTTTAGTTAAATCTTTAAAAGCTATATGAGCAAAGCCGTGATGAATAAAGCCATACTTTCGCATTTGCTTTAAGACTCGACTGCTCACGCTTGCAAACTCTAAAACATCTATTTTCCCAAAAGTTGATAACGCTAATGTGTATATATCAGCTTCTGTAAGAATATTCTCGTCTTTTGATCCCCATTCCATAATAGACCCTATCTTAGCATTTCGGAGAACACCACCAGCTTCTTCCCTATATCTCTCTTTCGTCATAAAAAAGCCGTAGGGCTGATTCTGTTTATAAACACAATAGAAGGATTGAATATCCCCCTTCTCCGCATGCAAATTATTGTCCAAATTCCATTGAAACCAAGCTTGATTATGATATTCTGCGTATTTATGGCCATCATTCTCAACAATATCTGTAACCCATATAGGTACAGTCTTTACTTTTTCTATACGGTACTTTCTTTTTTTAAAATAAGAACCTAAATAGCTTATCCAGATAACCGGTTTGATAAACGCATCAATGACAGAGGAAAATAAAACAAGTGCAATACTACTAAATTCTTTTCCCTCTAAAAACGGCTTGATGCTACGTAGCTGCATGGCACGGGGGTATTCAAAAATAGAATATCTTAATATTTTATACAACGGTAAAGCCATATCGGAAAGACCTGCAAATAACAGGATCTTATTCTTCTCATTATTGATAGGAGCTGTCATGAGATCGCTTCCAAGTTCTAATTTCCTGAATTTCTCATAAACTTCCAAAGTAGATCCACTTGTCGCATCAACAATTACTTCACCTGCCTTGAGCTTTGTAGGGAAAGCCATCGCTATTCCCGCATAAACATTATTGACCTTGCGTAAATACAGGCAGATATCATTCTTGTCTTTCAGAAAAGGATTGTTCAGGAATGCTTTTTGGGTAGGGCTGCTAAATAAGGATGCAATATCATAAGGGTCGTTATCAAAAACCAAGCCCCCACTCACATCCTGATACGTATAATTACATACTGACACTTCTTCCATATTATGTCGTCCTTAAACGTTACAAGCTTTTTTTGAATATATAGCCTCATATTTTTCTGCTAAATTTCTAACACCGAAACCATGTGCTACTTCTCTTGAATTCTTTGACTGAATTTCAATATCCCATTGGGGTGATTCTTTCAACAGCCTTTGTAATTCTGTTGAAGATTCTCTTTGAAAAATATGTTTGATAGGCATATCATCAACTATTTCCAAATGGGGCTCGATATCTGACAATATGGGAATAAGGCCACAACTTATAGCTTCCAAGACTGTATTCGGCAAACCTTCCGCTAATGATGCCGAGATCAGGAAATCAGACATTTGAAGAAAATCTAGTGGCGTACTAGTGGGCCCATGAAATATAATGTTTTTATATCCAGATGCCATTTTTCTTAATAATTCTGCTTGTGGTCCGTCTCCGACAAAAACTAATATGCCGTTAAAATCATCAATCTTTTTAAAAGCATCTATAATAGTGGTATTGTTCTTCCGCTCTGCTAAGATTCCAAGTACTAAATAGATTAAATCATTGCCAAATCCGTACTTCTTTCTAAGATCCAATTTGGTTTGGTATGATGCAGGTTTAAAATAATCCGTGTTTACACCGTTTTGAACACATTCCATATGAATCCCATATAATGATTTATATTGGGATGCCATTGCATTAGAGCAAGCGACTGGTACTGGGATAGACTTTATTAGTTTTATGCACAATCGTGTAAACAATGGTCTTAAAATCTTGGGAAGTTTTTCGGATATCGCAATGGGCTCGCTACGAATTGTTGAGACTACTAAACATCTTTTCCGTGCGGCTAATAAACTAATAAGATTTGCTCTAAAACCTGAAGAATGAACAACATTTATGTCATTCTCATTAACATACCTTCTAAGCTTTTTAATAGGGCTTATAATATTATATCTCTTTTTTACACCAAGTTCAATGATTTGAATACCATTTTCTTTGAATCTGTAGAGCCAATTATTATTCCCTTCACTTGAATCAATCACAACCAAAGTGTCATCTACACGACCATTTGCTTTCATTCCAAGCAGAATATTCAGCGCTTGGTTTATAGGCCCTGATGCATCACAGTGGGATACCACATATATTGCTTTCATCATTATCCTAGCAATTGTCTTTTGAGAGCATCAAGATATCCATGACCGTATTCTAAATCCGGTTCCATAAAGTTCCCTTCGCCCCACTCATTCCAAGACTTCAAAAAAATGATTTTATGTTCCTTTTTCTTGTCTTTAACTAAGGCCAAAGCATCTTTAACCTGTTTTTCAAATACGTCTGGAGTACTATTTGTATAAACTATTGCTTTTCTTCCGCTTCTGGGACTTCTATCCCAGTTCGGAATAATAGTAGGATAAGCGTTCTCCCAAGAGTCCTCCTTAACGAATAATTCTTTATTGATTGACGATTGATCATATTTCATAAGCAAATCTATCTTTAAGTAGTTTGCTAGAGTCTGCTTTAATGCCATTTTGTACTTCCCTCCAAGAATCATTTCCGCTCTTAATTGGCCCCTGGAGTTAACGGCATCAAAACCTTTGTTCAGGAGATATGTATAATGCAAAGATGCCTCATCAAAAGAGGGTACTCTTGGTGTTCCTGTGTTATAACTGCCAATTTCTCTAAGAGAGATGTTGTTAGTAATACCGACAAAATGAATGCCCTTTAGACCATTCTTTTCTGCTAGTTTCCGCCAACATCGTATAAATTCTTCCAAATCAGGTATAGCATAAGGGCTAAACACAACAAATAACGGTTTCTCGTCTACGGTTATGTATCTTGAATCCCGGAAAGCAGGAAGAACTTCATAGAAGTGATCTTCATATTCTGAAGCGATATAAGTCTGCTCCATCAAAGTCGCGTCCTTTATTGATTTAGACTTTGCGTTCCAGCTTCTATTAGACCATGACTCGTTGGCCCAGCCTAAACAAAACGGATAATTCGGCTTCCCAGATTCAAGGACCTCATTGAAAGGTCTTTCAAGCAACCTTTTTCCTTTGCCAAACCAATAATGCCAATAGCAAAAACCTTCAATACCCGCCTCTTTGGCCAATTCTGCTTGCTGCTCTCTAATCTCTGGCATACGAAGATCATAAAACCCTAAATCAGCAGGGATATGGGGTTGATGATGCCCTTTAAATAAAGGTTTTGCTTTCGCAACGTTCGTCCACTCAGTAAACCCTTTACCCCACCATTGATCGTTTTCTGGGATAGGATGAAATTGAGGCAAATAAAACGCTATAACTCTTGCTCTCATTTTTAAATACAATATTGTTTGTTAATAATCTTATTCTTTAAATATTCCTTATTCCAAATTCTTCCTATAGCGAACCAAATAGGACCAATAAAATCAAACATCAATGAATTAGAACCTATCATCGCAACCATCACGCAGGCTAAAATAGCTCCTTCCATTGCTAAATATCTGAAATACTTTAAAACACGAACCGCAGAAGAAAGTAAAAATAGCAGGAAGATACTAAAACCAACAAGTCCCTGCTCGCATAAAATTTTGACATACTGGCTATCAGTTACAGCAGGGAAACCCATTTTTCTCGCCTCATTGCCTCCAGTTCCCAAACCATCTCCAAGAATAATATTATTCCAACTATTTAGCAAATCAACATTTTGGCTCGTTCTAGCATCGCTAAAAGTATCCTCAACAGTAAACTCGGAAAAACGCTCGACCACCTTTAGCCCCACGTCAGACTGTATGAAATAAACCAGAAAGACAACAAAAGCAACTGCAACAAATATAAAAAGCCATCTCAACCTACCTTCATGCCTCCAATCGTAGAGAATGAAGATAATTAGAGAAAGTATACAAGTTGCAATAGCTGCTCTTTGTAACGACAAAATAACACCGGCAAATATAACGAGGGCCATCATTATATTAACCCATTTTATTTTCCACTCATTACTTTTGTAAATCAAACATACACTAATTACAAAAGCAAATATTCCAAAATACTCAATTGCATAAGATGTTAAATAAAAGGACGAAAATCTAAGTCTATCAACAATATCATCAAATGATGCATTTATACCCTCTTTGTACCAACGCCCGTTGTAATTCCGGACAATAGCATCTTGGTACCATGAAGGTTGAAAAAAATACAAATAAAAACCGACGACAAAAGAGGCAAAAATTGCCCAAGTAGTGTATTTATAAAACCTATCATCAGTACAACCGCCATCCATGCCTACGTAAGTAAACAACATAGGTAGTATAAAGAAAGCCAAATCATTTATATATAGGTGGATTGGAAAACCATTGAACAAATATAAAACAACTGACAAAAAACTATAAACAACATATAATGAAAACAATTGACATCTAGACTTATTCAGCAATAAACCCTTAATTCCCACATATAGCATAAAGAGCCTCATTGGCCATATCACAATCCCTTCGCCAGGGTTTCCAGGGGGGATGATATCTCTTGCCTGAAGATAATTCACAAGGATAAATAGAGGGTAAATTACGGCAACAATTCCGTAATCTCTTTTAGATATTGTCATACTATCTCAATCTTTTAGTATTATTATTCAGGAACAGAACTACTTGGGCTCTATCTTCTTTATTTAATCCAAAAATGAAAAATAGAATAGTAATCGTTATGCTTGAAATAATTAGACAAGTAACTATGCTAAAGACAGAAGAAAAATGCAAAGATATATATAGTGGCAAAGGTAAACTCAACAAGGATATTGCAAAACATCTAAGAACCACTTGTAAGTAAAACAAACGTTTATTAAACTCTCCGCGTTGATAAGCATATTCAACCCTATATATTAAAACCGCAATATTTACAAATATCATTGCAACTATAATATAGTAAGGCTCAAAACCCCATTCTAACAATATCCAAGATGCGGGTAATAGGGTACAACTAATCAAGCTTAATGACAGTTGATATTTTTTTATATTTCCTATAGCATGTGCTAACATCCATAAAGGACCTGATAAACCATTAAAAAACTGAGAAATTAAAATCAAGGAGCAAAAGATGCCAGAATACGGCGGCACCTCTCCCAGCCATAATTTTAAAACTCTATCCATATAAAGAATTAATGGAAGAGAAATAAGAAAAAGAAGATAATATGATAGTATTGATGACCTAAAAATCAAGCGCTCCAGATCTTTATTTTGTTTCGCCGCATATAACTTAACTATCTGAGGTTGAAAGGCCGTTTGAAAATTAGAAATAAAATAGTAAACTGCACTACTTAACTGTTTGGCAATACCCATACCTGCATTAACTGCCACCCCTAAATACACATTAATAAAATAATTAGGGCCCTCATTATTTGCCATACCTGTTAGACCACCAAACAAATTCCATCCTGAAAAAGAAAACATGTTCTTAAACAGGCTCTTGTCCTTAACGAAAGAATATTTACAGACCTCACTGTATTTGTATTTACAATAGATAATATAAGAAGCATTTACCATCAGCGTAACGACACAAATAAGAATCGAATAAAGAATAAGATTATCATATGATGAGTACAATAGCGCAATTGCGGCGGCAAGTCGAAGAAATGCTTCAAATATACTTAAAATTGCATAAATAGACATGTTCTCGAACGAAATAAGGACGGAGTTATACGGAACCCTTATAAGATTAGCACCAAAAGCAATAATTGAAAATTGGTACGCCACATTTGCCGCAAAAATTCTCTCTTCAGGAATAGACAACACATTATTTAGGAACCATAATCCTACAGTTTCCAATAAGACAATTATGCCTAATAGAAACAATAACTGGATATTCAGACTCATAGAAAAGACACCCCGCGCACGTTCCACATTACCCAAACCAAGTTCGTAACTGATAAAACGCTGCGTTGCGCTATTAAGAGCACTTTGAATAAAGGTTAAGGAGACAACTACACTACCAACGATATTATATATACCGAAATCATCGACACCTAAAACCTTTAATACTACCCTAGACGTATATAAGGTAATACCCATAATAACAGCCATCCTTATATAAAGCATGACTGTATTTTTCATTATTATCTTTTGGGAATAATTACTTTCGCTCATTTAAAAGTGCTTGCATTATATCTACGACTTTCTGTCGCCCATTATCTTGTTGAAGATTATTAAAATATGTTTTTGTAAATCCATTTCTTTTTTCTTGATAACGGTCGTAGGTGGAATTTAATATATTTTCAAGGTCGGTTATAAACTCTCTGCTATTCTTACTGACTGGTGCTATATCAATATCTTCAAATGAATAATATAAAGAACGTTCGTTCGAAATAAAAGAATCGATATCGTATTGATAAAAAAGAATTGGCCTGTTCAATAGCAAAAAATCAATATAGCAAGCAGAATAATCCGACACTAGTACATCTGCCTGATAAAGAAGCACTTGGGGGTCTATTTCATCAATATTTGTGACATCAATTATGTTAGGATACATGTTTAAAGACTCTTTTTCATTACGGTGAAAAAAATGCTTTTTTACAACAAATAGAATGTTGTTCCTCTCACATAAATTTTGTAATTCAATCAAAGGCAGTATTTGTTCTAACATCATAGTCTTTGCACCCATTGATCTATGAGTAGGCATATACACAACAACTCGACAGTTCTTTTTGTTTTCTTCAATAATTATGTTTTTCCCAACTCGTAGTGACGGATCTATAAAAACATCGTTACGGGCAAAATCAGAAATAACAATGTGATCGTCAGGTATATTGATGACTTGTGGATATAATTTTTTTGCATAATCACTGGCAACAATAGCTCTATAATCGATTTTTTTTAAAACTAAATCTGTAAAAACTTTAAATTCTTCAGTTAAGTGCTGTTTTCCTGGATCTTTTATCGGATGACCATGACCTAAATCGATATATAGACATCTATTTACTAGCCAAGAATTATAATCAGCAAGTTGTATCGAAGAAAAAAGAACACTAGCACGTAATTGAAGCCATATTCCCCTAAATGATTTAGTTTTGCATACAGGAAGACTTTGATATTTTAGACTTCGATATATGTTTTTATTGTTTGTCATCCAAACGGTTTCAAACCTTGAGCATTGCTGAAGATACTCATAAACATATTTTGAGTTATCAATATATTTCTCACCTTGCCAAGAAGTGAGTAGCACTAAGTTTTTCTTTTTGGGTACAAACTTCTCAATGAATGAAACAATTTGAAAACAAATAATCTTTATACGTAATCTAAAAGGTATCATCATAATAATTTAAAGAGACTAGGACTAATAATCAAAAATTGACATTTTACTCAAAATATCTTCATATCTCCACTTAGTTAAGGGCTTCACAATAACGGAAGTTTTATTAGTATCTGGATTCAAGTTCACATCCTTCTCCGGATTATAACCTCCAAATGACAAATCACTTGAAGAATTAGAGATTGACTTCATAACTTTGATGAAGTCTTGTAATAACCGCGTATCGTTAGAAGCTATGTTGTATACCTCCTGATGAAATGAATCATCATTCACAGCATAAAAAGAAAGTTCAGCAATCTGGCGGGCGGCATCCTTCACATAAACATAATTCCACTTCTGACCGCCGCTTCGCATTTCAATCGGCTCATTCGCCTTAAGCTTCTTCAATGCAGACTTAATAAGAGTCTCGTCATGGTCGTTTTCTCCATAGACACTTAATATGCGAAGATGGATGTACTTTAGACCTAATTTCTTCGTCAGCTTAGCAGACTCCTGATACATCTTTAATTTACCTTTTCCATATGCAGAGATTGGATTACAAGGTGTATTCTCTGTAAGCACTCCGGGGACAATTCCATATTCCGCCTGCGAACCTGCATCAACATATAACTGACACCCCATCTGTTTAGCCAAATTCACACACTCCAATGAAAGTCGCACATTCTCTTCGTGAATCGCAGGATTATTTCTATCTTCATGAGTTGTACCCGCCCAGGCTAAGTGTATAAAAACGTCTGCACTTATACCTTTAGCCTTATCAAACAATGACAACATATCTGCACGGAATACCTGTAAATGTCCGTCCTTCTTTATCTCTTCCAAATGCTCATTCTCTCGGCGAGACATTGCAATAACACTATGACCATTATCAGAAAGATAACGGCATAATTCAACGCCTATAAAACTTGAAGCACCTGTAATGAAAAAAGTCATTGCCATCTTAATTAATTGAGTCCATCACCTTCTGGTACTCATAATCTGGTAATTGTGGAGAAGGTTTGTCAATTGGCTTATTGTATTCCAGTTTTGGGCTAACGGTAGTCAATCCGTTAACCACATAATTTACCATCCTCGGACCATCTATATCCTCAAACTCATTGAGTGAGCCATTTGTATATTCTGAATAACGTACACCATATGCTTTAGCCATAGTCTTGAGATCCGGATTGATAAAGCCTCCAACTTTTGTTGTACCATACATCCTATCATTGAAATAAAGATGCTGGAATTGGGTTATCATTCCAAGTGCAGAATTGTTAATCACAACAACCTTTATATTTAGGTTGTATTGTGCAATGGTGAGCATTGACTGGATGGCCATATGGAAGCCTCCATCGCCAGTCACGCAATAGATGGTCTTCTTGGGATTGGCAAATGCAATTCCAATAGCAGCAGGCATTGCAAAGCCCATAGGCGCAAGGCCGCCACTGTTTACAAAGCGTTGCCCTTTCTTAAGCTTCAAAGTCTGAGCAGACCACATTTGATTCTGACCAACGTCCACCGTAAATACATCCCCCTCCTTTGAAATCTCATTAAGTCGTTGCAATAGCTGATAAGGTGCCTTATTATCTACAAAGCGTTCTACTTCTTTGTCTTGTGAATAGTTCTTTTTCAGTTTGGATACCCAACCATTCCATGTTGAATAATCTTGATAAGTAATTGTTTCCTTTTCAAGTGCATTCAGGAATTCTGAAACAGATGCGTGAACTTTTAAACGATTTTCCAAACGATGATACTCCAGCTCATTCTCATCTAAATCAACATGGATAATCCTACCTTCCTTCAAGAACTCCTGAAACATTGCACCTGTCTGGCGAGTATCCATACGAGATCCCAATGTAATCAGAAGATCTGCTTTGGCTACCGCCATATTTGCACAACGGTTCCCATAGCTTCCAACCATACCTACATAATGAGGATATGTCTCATCTATTATACCACGGCCCATGAGCGACGTGATAACTGGTATCTTAGTTTCAGCAAGAAACTTATTGAGTTTTATATCCACACCATCGCCAGCTGCACCACCACCTAACAAAATAATAGGACGTTTAGATTTCTCTATTAATTTGATGACATCTGCAGTAGGGATATTGGATGGTTTCTCCTCCTCTGGCACGTAACCTCTCAATTTTTCTGGTTCAATCTCTGCCCGTGAGATATTCATGGGCAAGTCAATGGCTACCGGTCCTTTACGTCCGTGAGTTGCAATATAGACTGCCTTTTCCAATTCATAGCGTATATCCTCAGGTTTATCCAACAGAACGGCATATTTGGTAATGGGTTTCACAACATTCACCACTTCCATCTCTTGAAATCCCTGCTGGCGGATAGGTTTATCATACTTATACTCGTATGTATTGACCTGACCAGAAATGAATAAAACAGGTATTGATCCAAAGAAGGCGTCTGCTATACCCGTCATCATATTGGTTACACCTGGGCCACTGGTGCAAATGGCAACTCCAAACTTTCCGCTTTCAATTGCATAGCCTTCAGCAGCAATGGCAGCAGTCTGCTCGTGGTAAGTTTGGATATACTGTACGTTAGGGTTCTGTCCCAACGAATCCACAAGGTGCGTGATCATGCCGCCAACGTAGCCAAAGACCAAATTTACGCCACGCTGCTCAAAGAATGATACTATGTAATCTGAAGCTTTCATACAGTAAGAAACTTATCAATTTCCTCTATACAGAGTGAATATACGTCTTGGTTCTGGTACTTCTTATACCAGTCTGCCACCAAATCGATGGTCTGTAAGGCATCCAATCTAGGTTTCCAGCCCAAACGAGTCTTTGCCTTAGTGATGTCAAGCATCAGAAGGTTTGCTTCATGAAGTGCATTTGGGTCTGAAACATCTTTCAATTCTCCCCTACCAAAACTCTGAACCAACTTTGTAGCCACTTCCCATACTGTAGATACAGAATCAGACTCTGGGCCAAAGTTCCAACCCTCGCAATACTCCGTAGGATGCTCCCACATTTTTTTTGCAAGAAGCATATAACCACTCAGAGGTTCCAAAACATGCTCCCAAGGACGAACAGCTTTTGGAGAACGAATCTCAATAGGCTTACCTGCCTCCAAAGCACGGATACAGTCAGGAATGATACGGTCTTTAGCCCAGTCGCCACCACCAATCACATTACCTGCACGTACACTGGCAAGGCTAACATGATGCTTCTTGCCATAATCCTGAGGATTGAAGAAACTCCTACGCCAGCTCTGGATAGCTATCTCACAAGCACCTTTGCTGGAACTATAGGGGTCGTAACCACCAAAAGGATCATCTTCCTTATATCCTCGCATCTGCTCCTTGTTATCGTAGCACTTGTCGGTGGTAATCATCACACCCACCTTAACGTTTTCTGTTGCACGAATGGCTTCCATAATATTTATGGTTCCCATTACATTGGTCTGGTATGTCTCAAATGGAATTTCGTAGCTGAGACGCACCAAAGGCTGTGCGGCTAGGTGTAATACTATTTCAGGCTGGTACTGAGCAAAGATCTCTTTCATCTTCTCTCCGTCACGGATGTCAGCACGAATGTCAGCTTTGATCTTCTTACCAATTCCAGAAAGGACGTAGTTGTCTTTCTCGCTGTATGGTTCCAGCCCCACACCTATCACCTCTGCACCTAACTCGTGAAGCCAGATGCTAAGCCAGGAGCCCTTGAAACCAGTATGACCTGTCACAAGGACATTTTTGCCTTTATAAAAGTTGTTGAATATATCAATCATGTTATTTGGTTTTGCTTGCGACAAAATCCTTGATGGTCTTAATCATATACTGCAACTTCTCAGGAGTCATTCCGGGATAAACGCCCAACCAGAAGCAGTTCTTCATGATGCTGGTAGTAACAGGCAGGTCACCTACAGTGCGGTAATCCTTACCCTCCACATACTCCTCAAAGGCAGGATGCATCAGCAAGTTGCCAGCAAAAAGGTTACGGGTCTGCACCTGATGCTCTTCCAGATAAGAGGTCAGTTCATTACGAGTATAACCGGCATCTTCCTTCACGGTAATAAAGAAACCAAACCATGAGGGTTTGCTGTTCTTCTGAGGCTCAGGGAGCAAAAGTCCAGGAGTACCTTTCAAACCATCATACATAGTCTGATAGTTCTCTCGACGACAGCTTACAATGAAGTCAAGCTTCTCCAACTGAGCGCAACCAATAGCAGCCTGCATGTCGGTAGCTTTCAGGTTGTAACCCAAGTGGCTGTAAACATACTTGTGGTCATAGCCTTTAGGCAGTTTGCCAAACTGGCCAGTGAAGCGGCATCCACAGGTGTTATCTACTCCGCCCATGCACCAGCAGTCACGTCCCCAATCTCGGAAGCTCTTTACATACTTGTCCAGTTCACGATTGTTGGTGTAGACAGCACCACCTTCGCCCATCGTCATGTGATGAGGAGGATAGAAGCTACTGGTTCCAATATCACCAATAGTACCGGTCTTCTTCCACTCTCCGTCTATGAAATACTCGGAACCCAAAGCATCGCAATTGTCCTCAACCAACCAAAGGTTGTGCTTCTTACAGAAAGCAACCACGGCTTCGAGATTGAAAGGATTACCCAACGAATGGGCTACCATCACAGCCTTGGTTTTAGAGCTAAGAGCTGCTTCCAACTGAAAGCAATCCATATTGCCTTCTTCTTCGTTCATATCCACAAACACAGGCACAGCACCAAATTGCACAATGCAAGCAATGGTAGTCGGGAAGCCAGCGGCAACGGTAATCACCTCATCACCACGCTTGATGGCACGTTCACCCAGTTCATGAGCAGTGAGCGCACTAAAAGCAAGCAGGTTGGCACTAGAGCCGCTGTTGCAAAGTGAGCAATATTTCACACCCAACCATTTGGCGAAATTGGTTTCAAACTTGTGAGCCCATGGACCGGCTGTCAGCCAAAAATCAAGGGATGAATCCACCAAGTTAACCATTTCAGCATCATCAAAATAACGACCACCATAGTTTACTTTTGTTTTGCCAGGAACGAACTTCTTGGGTTGTCCGTGAACTTCCTTATAATACTCTCGTGTTAGCTCTAAGATTTGAGCTTTTAATTCTTCTTTACGTGTCATATTAATAATTTACTCTATATAAACCATTTACAGTTGAAACATACTTTTCTGAACCAATAATTTCAAATCCTTGCGGTTCTTCATCTATCCCGAAAGCATCTCTTTTTAAGTCTATAACTTTTATACACTTACTATTGTTTAGATTGAAAATGTTAATACAATTCTCTGAATTCTCAACACCACTAACCAAATAGAACAATCCGTTTATCAATCTCCCCCCTTGCATTGCCCACATTATCGGAAAATCAAATTGACTTATGAGAGAGTAATGAACACTAGGTGTCAATGAGTCAAATGAATAGTAAGAAATCTGTGTGTCGCTAAAACTTGCTCTTGGTGATACCACATTGTCATTTTTCTTATATACAACTTGTACAAGTCTCTTATTGTGAAAATCAATATACTGGTCGTCTGCAATAAACATACTGTCATTAACAGCTGGCGGTGCTATTTCTGCAATCTTCTCGAATGAAAAATGACCATCGTTGTATGTTACCCTGACTCCAACCATTGATGACCCGATAGATTCATTATTACCCCATAGTATTCCGAAAGAGTCGGTGCTTTCATACTTATCACCAAAACATAAATTATTAAGGTGCATACAGTCAACTCCCGCATCGCTTCCTACTGGAAAAAATAAACTTTCAACGAAAGTGCTTGTTGACAAATCCCAAATATCAACGTAACCATCAGCAAATGCCTGAAAGCAATAGCCGTTAGCACAAGCCATGCCTTGGGCTATACTAGATGTACTATGATTCCATTCCCATAGAAGTGTTGCATTCTGTAAGTTATTACCACTAACATCAATAACATGGAAATTATCTTCTACACATTGTGCGGGAGTTAGAGTATCTGCACCAGTAATGGATTTCAGTTTTATAAAAGCAACTCCTTCAGGAACAACATAAACCTCCTTAGGCAACACTAATTCTGTATAAGAACTAAGCGGACTATTATTATTTGAATCGTGATATTCTAAAATCTGAAGTTTGTTTGCCAAATGATAGTTGCCATGACGAAATAGAATCCTTTGGCCAGAGGTCACAGAAAAAAAAGCTTTTGTGACGCATTCCGTTGTAGATAATTGTTCCCAAGTGGTTACCTCATTGAGAACTATAACTTCAGAATCAAAAGTTATGATGTTGTTTAGGAAGCTAGTGTCAGGTGAAATAAGAGAATCAATGGTGAACTGTAATGCAGCCAATTGATTTTGCAAAGATATAACTAAATCTGCCAAAGCACATATATCCACATCGTTGCATTGTGCCGTTGTTATAAAGCCCATATCATTATTAAAAGCACTGAGGTTTTCAGGTAAAGCCGGAATCTCGGGGAGGGAATCTATGGTGATATAGCCTACATCATTTGTAAAGGCTGACACGTTAGTCGGCACAACAGGAATATCTGGAGTATTGCTTAAAGAATTGTAATCCCCGTCAAAACCTTCTGGCAACTTCACAAAGCTACCACCTGTCAGAAAGATGGTGTCGTTGCTAATACTCAACACCTGTTGTTCGGTGAATGAGGTCAAATAACCCACATCGTTAGAGAAAGCTGATACGTTGGTTGGCACAATAGGAATATCCGGAGTGTTGCTTAAAGAGTTGTAATCCCCATCAAAACCTTCTGGCAACTTCACAAAACTACCACCTGTCAGAAAAATGGTGTCGTTGCTGATACTCAACACCTGTTGTTCGGTGTATGAGATTAAGTAACCTGCGTCGTTGACAAACGCGCTGACATTAGTTGGAATTTCTGATATCGAGTCCATTGTAATATAACCGACATCATTATGGAAAGCACTAATATCTGTTGGAACTTGCGGTATTTCTGGTGCGTTGACAAGGTCATTGTAGTCTCCACTGAAACTATTGGCTGCTTTGTTTGCATACAAGGCATATGGGACACTTAACAATTGTTGCGTTGTCTCGATGGTGTAATTAGAGCCTCCGTCTGGATCTAATTCTGTGGATAAGAACACAGTGCTCGATCCCCAATCTACTTCCGAAAGTGCACCTTGTTGTAAGTCACCAGTGCCTATCTCCAAAGTTAATAAACCGTTTGCATTTGTGACAGAATTGTGGATTTCTGTAAAGACTGGTGTTCCGTTAGATCCGCCCACCAACAGACGTACTTTAACCACTACTGATGCATTAGTTACTAGTTCATAGCTGGCATTTCTTACCACTGCTTGATAAGTGAATTTTTCCGGTGCTTGTGCGAAAACAGCGATAACGCTTATCATTAAAACTGTAAAAAGCACATATGTTTTTTTCATTAGAAGTAGTACACTTGTTAATTATAATTGTCTTGATTATGCCTGAACGAACAACCAATCAATGCAATTTCTTGAGCTCTGTGCCCAACTATTATCCATCTTGCCGGTTCCTTCGAATAACACATATGTAATGGTTGAATTATATCAATCATATCACATTTGGAATTATTCTTTCCCATTTTTTCCATGGTGCTTTGCCCTCTTGAAGAAGCTTTTCTAACATGTTTTTTTCTCGGATATTATCCATACACTGCCAGAATCCTTCATGGATATATGACATCAATTCCCCTTTTGCTGCTAACGTTTCAAGAGGCTGACGCTCGAACACGCAAGAGTCACCATCAAGGAGTTCAAAAATTGTGGGTTCAAGCACCATATAGCCAGCATTTATGGGCGCACCATCCATAGAGCTCTTCTCACGGAATGCTTTTACTGCTCCTCCTTCGATGTCAAGTACTCCCTTTTCCTGCTTCATCTTAACAGCTGTTAACGTGGCTATCTTGCCATGGCTCTTATGGAACTCAAGGAGTTTGTTGATGTCCACGTCGCAGACACCATCACCGTAGGTCATCATGAAGGTCTCATTACCCACATATTCCTGTACGCGCTTGATACGACCACCTGTCATGGTGTTATAGCCAGTATCAACAACTGTAACCTTCCAAGGTTCCAGATGACTATGATGGACAGTCATTTCGTTCTTTCCGTCTCGGAAGTCAAAAGAAATGTCACTGTTGTGAACGAAATAGTTGGCAAACCACTCCTTTATATATTCTTGTTTATAACCCGCGCAGATGATGAAATCATTGTGGCCATAATGAGCATATTCTTTCATGATATGCCATAATATAGGCATCCCGCCTATTTCAATCATGGGTTTGGGTTTGAATACAGATTCCTCAGATATACGGGAACCAAAGCCACCAGCTAAAAGTACTACTTTCATATTGTTTTGATTATATTTATATTCTTGATACACTTTTTTAGCGAATCTGTCCAATAAGGAATTATGAGACCAAAAGTTTCCTTTACCTTTGTTTTGTCTAAAACAGAGTACGAAGGGCGTTTAACTGGAGAAGGGAATTCATCTGAATGACATGACTGAATATCGCAAATGTTGTTCCCAGCGTATTCAGCGATCATCTTAGTGAAATCAAACCAACTGCATACGCCCTCGTTGCTGAAATGATAAACTCCACTCTTCGAGTAATTGACCATTGACAATTGACAATTGAGAATTTCTTTCTTGTAATCTTCGATTATTGTCAATATTGCATTGGCCAGGTCAAGGGCATAAGTTGGAGTACCTACTTGATCAAAGACCACCTTCAACTGTGGTTTGGTAGCCGTTAAGTTCAGCATGGTCTTCACGAAGTTTTTTCCAAATTCTGAATATAACCAAGCTGTACGCAAGATTACATGATTACAGTCGATAGCCTCTATCTTTTGTTCGCCATGAAGTTTTGTTAGACCGTATACTCCCGTGGGAGAACCTTTTTGGTCTTCTTTGCAAGGAGTATTGTAAGGGTCTCCTCCAAATACATAATCCGTGGATATATGAACCAACAAGCCACCAACCTCTTTCATAGCTAAGGCTAAGTTCTCGGGAGCTTTTGCATTCAGCAACTCAACTAGACCATATTTCTCCGGATTTTCAGCACCATCTACGTTAGTCCATGCCGCACAGTTGACAATGCACTTAATATCATTCTCTTTAACCGCTTTGCGAATTACTTCCAAGTCGGTAATATCCAACTTCTCGTACCCTTCGCAAACATCAGTAAAAATATACTTGTCGCTACTTTGTTTTGCGACAATCTGCATCTCGTTGCCAAGTTGACCATTGGCACCTGCCACTAATATATTCATCCTGCGTAGTAATCTATATTGTAATCAAATATTTCAGGATAATCAGCCAAAGTTGGATGTAGTTTATCCTTTGTAGAAAGCATTACATCAGATTCTGGAATCTGCCAATCAATGCCTAAAGCAGGATCATTCCACATAATAGCACCCTCAGATTGCGGAGCATAAAGATTGTCGCACTTATATTGAAATACAGCCTCATTACTAAGCACAACAAAACCATGGGCAAAACCACGAGGCACGAAAAATTGACGATGGTTTTCACCAGTGAGTTCTACCATTACGTGTTTACCGAAAGTGGGCGAACCTTTGCGAATATCAACAGCCACATCCAGAACACGACCTTTCAGCACTCTTACAAGCTTACTTTGAGCATCCTTGCCCTTTTGGAAATGGAGGCCTCGTAATACGCCATAGCAGCTCTTACTTTCGTTGTCCTGCACGAACTTGATGGGGCGCACTTGTTCATCAAAGTCTTTCTGAGACCAAGTTTCCATAAAGTAGCCTCGTTCGTCACCAAATAGTTTTGGCTCAATAATGACCACACCCGGGATTTCGGTTTGAATTACGTTAATCATTAGACGTGTTTTAATGTGTTTGAATTGACTTCTTCTTTCATTTCGTCAATAACCTTTAGGAGATACTGACCATACTGATTCTTGAGCATTGGCTTAGCCAGTTCTCTCATTTTTTCTTCAGATATCCAGCCATTTCTATAAGCTATGCCTTCCAAGCAAGCCACCTTAAGACCTTGACGTTTCTCTATAACCTCCACAAAGGTGGAAGCCTCGGAAAGGCTGTCGTGTGTGCCAGTGTCCAACCATGCAAAACCACGACCAAAAACCTGTACCTTTAGTTCACCGTCTTTCAAAAATTCTTGGTTCACTGTGGTGATTTCCAGCTCGCCTCTTGCGCTTGGTTTAATAGTCTTGGCAACATTAACTACCTTGTTGGGGTAGAAATATAACCCCACAACAGCATAGTTGCTTTTTGGCTCTTTGGGTTTTTCTTCTATTGACAGGCAATTCCCTTGCTTATCAAACTCTGCCACCCCGTAACGCTCAGGGTCTGCCACCCAATAACCAAATACTGTTGCCTTTTTGTTTTCTTCAGCATCTTTTACAGCATTGCGGAGCAAAGTTGTAAACCCACTCCCATAGAAGATATTATCACCCAAAACTAAACAAGCAGAGTCGTCACCAATGAACTTCTCGCCAATGATGAAAGCCTGTGCGAGACCATCAGGACTAGGCTGCTCGGCATATTCAAAATTCACACCATAATCTGAACCATCGCCAAGTAAGCGTTTGAAGCCTGGCAAATCATACGGAGTGCTGATGATGAGAATATCCCTAATGCCAGCCAGCATGAGAGCAGAGATTGGGTAATAAACCATCGGCTTGTCATAAATTGGGAGCAACTGTTTACTAACTCCCTTAGTAATGGGATAAAGTCTGGTGCCGGAGCCTCCGGCAAGTACGATTCCTTTCATTATATTTAAGTTTTTACTATTTCCATTTGGGCAGTCAGGCTGTGCGGAAGCCCCTCCTGCCCCGAAACGGCACCGGCTGCGTGTAAATGCCGGAAGCCGTTGTTTGCTATCTTATGTTTGATGTTTTAAAGATTATGTCATAATCCCGCGGGGATTAACCGAAATAAGGGATGATAGGGTAGGGGGAAAAGAGAAAAATAATGGAGTGGCATAATTTCATTTCAATTGTATATTAAGAAATTTATGTAAATTTGCACCGGAAAAGACGAAATAAGAAAAGGGGGAATCTAAGCATGGCTTTTTGGGTTCAGAAAGTTTTAGATTTCAGGCGGTTATGAGCTGCTTTGTCCCGGATGACCTTCATGCATGAACATGGAGGAATAGAGGGTTTTGTGGTTATTTGTTTTGGTCACAATGGGGAAGAAAGAAGAATTATGACAACAATTATTGACGGACAACTATTAGACGAAGTGTCGAGGCAGGCTCAGAACTCGCCTCGTTTAAGAATGAACCATAACTTTCATCAGTCGCTTGATGAGAAGTGCCATCGTATGTTAAATGCAGTTGAGCTTGGCACGGAAATTCCTATTCACCGGCACCCAACAAAAGATGAGTCGTTTGTCATTCTGCGTGGCAAAGTGCGTTCTACCACATATAATGACGATGGTTCAATTATCGAGAGTGTTGTTCTTTGCCAAGAGGATGGCGTATATGGTGTAAACATTCCTAAAGGGGTGTGGCACAAGTTAGAGAGTTTAGAGTCTGGTAGTGTGATTTTTGAATGTAAAGAGGGCCCGTTTGTGCCACATGAGGAGGAAGGGATATTGGAGATGGAAGATGTAAGAGGGAAGAAGTAAGATGATTACAACCCAAATTTGATAAACGAAACATTATACAAACTATAAATGCAGAAGATTGATTTAAATGGCAAGACCATCCTGGTGACGGGTCATGCTGGATTTATTGGCAGTAATCTGGTGAAGCGTCTCTTTCACGATATGAAAGAGGGGACTATTATCGGTATTGATAATCTGAACAATTACTATGACGTGAGTCTCAAAGAATACAGACTTAAGATGTTGGAGGAGATTGCGGGTCAAGCCCGCAATGAGGGGAAGGGCGTCGGCTATAAGTCTATAATAGGTAGCATTGCTGACCGCGAGCTGATTAACAGGCTGTTTGTGGAGTATAAGATTGATATTGTGGTGAACCTTGCTGCTCAGGCAGGCGTACGTTACTCTATAGAGAATCCAGATGTGTATATTGAGAGCAATATCATAGGGTTCTATAATATCCTTGAAGCCTGTAGACACAATCCAGTTGAGCATTTAGTATATGCTAGTTCGTCAAGTGTTTATGGTGGCAATAAAAAGGTACCATTCAGCACTGATGATAGGGTGGATAACCCTGTTAGCCTGTATGCCGCCACAAAGAAGAGCAACGAACTGATGGCTCACTGCTATAGCAAGCTCTACAACATCCCTTCAACCGGTCTGAGGTTCTTTACCGTTTATGGCCCTGCCGGCCGTCCTGATATGGCATATTTTGGTTTCACTAATAAACTATTGAAAGGTGAGACTATCCAGATTTATAACTATGGCAACTGCCGTAGGGACTTCACTTATGTAGATGATATCGTAGAAGGTATTGTGCGCGTGATGGCTGGCGCTCCGGAAAGGAAGGTTGGTGAGGATGGGCTTCCCATACCGCCCTATGCCGTTTACAACATTGGTGGCGGTCAGCCGGAGAACCTGCTGGACTTTGTGAACATCCTTCAAGAGGAATTGGTGCATGCCGGTGTCCTGCCCAAGGATTACGACTTCGAGGCGCATAAGGAGCTGGTTGCTATGCAGCCAGGGGACGTTCCTACCACATACGCTGATTCTGAAGCCTTGCAACGGGCCTATGGGTTTACGCCTAAGATAACACTCCGCGAAGGCTTGAGAAAGTTCGCGGAGTGGTACGCGGGGTATTACATTAAGGGCAAGCAATAATACTGTTTCACGCTGAATAAAGTTGTCACAAAGTCAACAAAAATGAGACAACCTAAATCAGCGAATCACAGTATATGGCCCTGAGTGCCGAGAAGGGCAAAGACGACGAGGCGTTTCCCATCTCAGGCGTGTCGTTCAACAAATACTTCCGTAACCCCGACTTCTGCGAAGAAACCAAGTGGAAAGAAGCGGCCAAAGTGCTGAAGACCGTACACAGTGAATACATTTAGTTTCAGGTTTCAGGATACAAAGTTTCAAGATTCAGAATTCATAGTTCAAAGTAGCTTCGCTGCAGGCTCGGAAATGGCACGATGTTCGTTCGCTTAAAAGAGGTTTTAGGTGTGCTAAGTACGTGCCAAGGGCGAACGAAGTACGAGAGAAGTACGTGCGAAAAGAATGGAGTAAAGGAAACATTGTTGTAAGCGATGTGTCGATACAGTATCATCAGACAGAGGCAATAAAGAATAATATAA
>Ga0310690_10000694_pt1 | contig 67626 bp, 90 predicted proteins | sample AusTroGonzalo_MG_2_FD_207661 | JGI IMG/M metagenome (GOLD analysis project Ga0310690, IMG submission 207661) | Bovine rumen microbial communities from tropical cattle in Woodstock, Queensland, Australia - Gonzalo_04 (v2) (version 2) | ecosystem: Host-associated > Mammals > Digestive system >... | reverse complement strand
TGGGGATACTATGTATCCCATTCCGTTTTGAAACGCACAGTCATAATAAGGTTGACTTAAGTAATCGGATGTGAGGATAAAGTGCCTGCAATCCTTGCACCTCACCACTGGTACTGCGTCTTTTGTCTTCTGCCTGTCTATCGTGTCAAAAAAGCCCTTTTTTACTTCTTCGCCCACGCTCGCAAGTTCACTTGATAAAAGCCCAATAAAAGCAACTTGTACCTCAATATCAGTTTTCAATTCATCTGCATCAATCAGCCGCATTGTCTTTCCTTTCTCCGAAAAAACAGAATTCCCAACAGGCGGTCTCGCATTTAAAGCGTTGCGTACAATATCCGAGCGCAGGAATTGAGGCGGGGTTCTCCTTTCCTTTTGGTTTCCAATGCTTGCAAAACCGACACCGCACTACCTGTACCCAATCGGTAGATGTGGTAGTAGTCTCCTTCCCTGTTATCGGCTCATCTTTATCAGTCCACAGCATCGTCTTTCCTTTCTCCCCAAGCACAGTAAAAATCTTTGCCAACAAAACCACCACCATATTTGCCGAACACTGGACACCACACTTCGTTTTTCAATTCCTTTGTTCTATCATGGTTTCTGCAATCCTTGCAGCGCACCACCGTGACTGCGTCTATGCTCGGCTCTTTTTGGATGCTCTCGGTAAAATGATAAGCGGTATAATCTCCGCATCTTGCCTCGTCTGTTAACCATAGGCTTTCAAGGCGGTCTGCATCAATCAGTCTCATCGTCTTTCCTTTCTCCTCTTGAACAGTACCCATAATCTGGTTTGGGGATAAGCATATAATTGTTTTCGAAATAAGTGCAGTAATAGATGTCGGAATCGTTGTACCGCTCACAGTATCTGCAATCCTTGCACCGCACTACTTGGACAGCATCCACAGTAGGAGCGAGTGAAATCTCAAAGGCAGATACATATCCGTATGCCTCAAACTCGTTCGCACTTTCAATCAACGCATCTGCATCAATCAGTCTCATCGTCTTTCCTCCTGTTCCACGCTTCTTTCGTCTTCGCTTTTCTGTAGGCATAATCCTCGTCACAGTTCATGTACGGGCTATCGTCCTCAATTGAGAATATAGCCTTGCAACTGTTGCAGAAGATTTCATGGTTTTTAGTTCCGAATGAATACTCTTGCGAATATGTCTCGTAAATGTCTTCGCTCCCACAAAACGGGCAAGGTTTAAGTTCCATCGTCTTTCTCCCCCAAATAGCAGAATCCGTCATTCGGAACATCACGATTTAATCCGTTCGGATTACGGCACTCTATCCAACTATCCGTAATACCATTTCGTATGTCAACCCAATGATAACCATATTGGCAATCAGCACACCGTACTAACTCTTCCCCTATAAGGCCCCACCCATCTACAAGGTCGCCTTTGCTCTCCGCTTCAACTATCCATTCCATCGTCTACCTCCTCTTTCAGCCAATCGAGAACCTCGTCTTTTGTTTCGATGAACCCCTCATAGCCCTCAAGACGAAGCGCATCAAGCCGTAGCAAATACAGTTGTTCCGCCAGTTCTTCATCTGTCATAACCCGGATGCGGTCGGCATTGGTCGGCGGCTTTGGCTCAAACCTATCTCCTTGTAAACAATCCTCACAAGGCCATTCCCAAATATCATACGGATATTTGCATTTATCGCATTTGCTCATCGTATTTCCTTTCTGCCTCTGAGCAAAAACTCATAGGTTCTATGCCTTTTTCCCAAGGAATACAGTAACCAGTAGCGTGTCCATCTGGGTCTGGCGTCAAATAGCATCGGCAATCCTTGCACCGCACTATCTCGGCATCTCTCGCCCTGTATCCGTCATCATACGCTCTCTGCAAGTCTGCCCCAAAGTCAATCATCGCTTTCCTTTCTCCGTCTGCACAAAAGTATGCCAAATCAATTAAAAATAGACCGTGCCTGTCACAAATTTCTTGACCGTCATACCACTTGCAATCCTTGCACCGCACCACAGGGACGGCATCGATGGTTGGAGCATAAGCAACAGCCATTTTTGCGTTCATTTCTTCGGGCGGTATATACAGCGCATCCGCATCAATCAGTCTCATTTAAGTTCACCACCCCGTCCGGCCACAGCCCATCAAGCTCAAGTTCAACGATTTCCTCCGCCGTACAACCGCAAACATTGACAAGCACTTCCCTGACATATGACGGGTCTGCACTATCGAGGTCGTTGCTAATGTAGTTGTGCAGGATTCTGATTATCCTGTATCTGGAAACCATTTCATCACCTCAAATATGGTAGTCAAACATAACAAGAGCCCAATCGTCGGGCTCTTCTTTTATTCTCTCAATTGTCTCATCCGTAACTTTCGCGGAATACCAGTTGCCATCGAAGAACCCAGAGTCAAACACATAATCCCCACTCAGAAGTTCTGCAATCAACTTGACCTCAAACAGCGCACCGAAGTTCTGAACCTTGTCGATGTTGTTTTCCACAAGTTCTTTCAAGTCCGTACTAACTCCAGACACCCTTTCAAGGCACATAGCAATCTGGTCTTTCTGATATTTCCTCACATCATCGATTTCCTTAATAAACTCATCAAGACCGTCCTTGGAAAGTAACACATTCTCTGGATATACTTCACTCCATCTGCCAGCCGTATCTGTTTCCCGCCAGTCAAACGCTCTGTCATAGAAACCTTTGGTTAAATCCTCGGCGTCCTGGCGAGCCGTCTCAACCATTTCTTCCCTGTCCCTAGACTTCTGGTCTACCTTGACTAAAATCTTGTGTAATGCGTGCATATAATCCCTCCTTACCTTAGATACTTACTCATATAAAGTTTAAAGATGTCATACGGGGTCGCGTTTGGCGTAGTAACACAGATGCCATACCACGCCCTATCATCAACGTCGCAATCCTCATTGCCTTTCAGTGCTTGATAGATTTCCTGAATCTCGCTTTCATATTCTTCAGTGCCCACATAAAGGTTCCAATGCAGACAATATGCCGTCCACAGGCAGAGCATGTGATTCCATGCCATCTCATCCCAGCACTCCTCGCCGATGTAGTCCAGCATGAACATAAAGTCTGTATATTTTTCCGGATTGAAGTACTCATCTTTCATTTTCAGTCCACCTCGCACAAGTCAATGTTCTCAAACTTGTAAATCCTAAGGCCGGAATCCTCATACTTTTTCAATGCCTCTGCGATAAGGTCAGGCAGAAGCTTCCCCTTGCGGTTAAGAAGCGTTTCCAGAGACGCCGTCAGTTCATCGGCGTACATATATGTGGCTCCATCTGCGTGAAACGCCATCTTGATTCTGCGTGCTGTTTCTTCGTCCGCTTCTTCTTCATAGAAATCCACGTAATAATCCTCCCACGCATCGTCATTCTTCCAGTACAACTCACATCCCGGTTCCTCGGCACAGTATGTAATCTCTGCGTCCGGAGCATATTTGTTAACAAACTTGACAAAGCACTGGAGCATCGGAACCCACGCAGTCTCTGTCTGAATAGAGATTTCATCCCCATCGGCGGAAAGCTCATAGTATTCTACCGTTCCCCTGCATCTTATCTTCGTGGTCTCCACATTCTCTCCTACGGCGAGTAGAAGATTTCCCAGCCAGCGTTTTCCGTAGCGACTCAGGCTGCTCGTGTATTCTCCAACTCTCTGTCCACCATCATCTCTCTCGATGACATTAGAAAACCGCTCGTACAGTTCCTGGATATTCTTTTTCTTGCCGGAGATATGAATCTGCGTTAAGCACCAGTTAGGCATAGTCGTGTTCCTCCCCGTCTTCGTCATACCATTTCACGTCCAAAGCTTCGTACAGTTCTTTCTTCACACGCTCAAGTTCCTCGGAAATAAACTCATCGATATTGACCTTGCTGTCGAGCTTAATCCACTTATCCTTGAACTTTTTTCTTTCCTCCATATACGTTTCTTTACACGTGTCTCCGGAAAGCCACCATTCCTCTGCGTGCAGATACTCCGATAAATCAATCAGCAGCTTCTTAATTATCGGATCATTTTCCTGATACGATAAATCATAAATGCGCCCATAAACGTAGTCCATTGCTCCGCCGCTCATTCAAAATCACCTCCAGAAACAAATTCAGGTGGGCACTCATTGTCCCACCATCCAATCGACTGCTCGCCAGTCACACTATTTGTCAGCACTTCCACTGTGCAATTATCGTAACGTTCTACGGTGTCAAAAATCGTTGACATTATTTCAGTTCTGTCCGCCATTACCGTTGGCATATTGTCAATGATAGTTTTGAAAACCACCTGGTCGCCTATGCTTGTGTTTGTCCATGGAATATCATCCGCATTGATTAACCGCATAGCGTCAGCTCCTTTCTATGTTATTTCAGACTGCCTATAGACTCAACGACGTAGTCTATAATGGATTTAATAGACTCGACCGTGGTATCTACATTTTCCCGCGTGGCGTATTTGGCAATTTGTATTTCAATAAGTGTGTTGCGATTAGTAAAAAAAACGGCTCCAAGAACAGCGACGATGAATACAACAATAGATATTCTTAAGAAAAGAAATATTCTCGCTACATTTTGTTCGTCGTCCTCATCAAATATACAAGACCTTTCAGCAAAATATGCTATGCTTAAACAAACCACAAGTATACCAAATACAACGCCAAAAACAATAAAAGCTGTTTGGATTCCGTCTATAACTTTAATCCAATAAAACCAGCTTGGATTGATATAGTATTCCATTATTGATTCTCCTCAATCATAGATTACCTGATTGCCGTTCTCATCCTCAATGAAGAACAGCTCGCCGTCATAACCTTCGTCTTCCCACATTGCCTGCGCCTCGTCAACAGACGCCGCATCAACATCGATTTCCTTTACAGTTGTAATTGTATACACAACTCTATACTTCATATTAACTCCTTTTCAATCGCATCGGAAAACTTCTTATACAGCCGCTGAATGTCGCTCTTTATATATGTATCAAAGATTGGCATGCTACGCAAAAAGCATTTTCTTCCAGTAGGAACACTTGTGGCTACATAATCTAGATAATACCCGCTAGAATCTCTAACACAATAACCCTCTATTCTCGCTGATAGCACGCCATCCGATGTTATGTTTGCAAATATTGGATGCCCTGTGCGTAGTGAGATTTTACAAAAATCAATGCCGTCCATATGCCACATAATGTAACACATCTTATCTTTGCTCATCCAGCCGTCCCACTCAACGATTATCTGCGGCTCGTCATCAATCCCAATGTATGCTCGTATGTTCGACACATTGGGTTCTGAATCATTTCTCATCTAAGACCCACCACAAACCGTCGTCAGATGCCTTAATGAACCCAAGCTTTTCCAGCTTTCTGGCCGCTACCTCTGCAAAGAAACCAGCTCCGCTCTCAAAGCTTTCAGCTAGGATACATTCGGAAACAAATTTGCAGAAATCCTCAAGCGAACCAGCCCGCTTCTCTGTCTCAAGTCTCTTCGTAGACTCTGATTCCATGCACTGGTCGTGATAATCCGCAGGAATCATATCGCTATCAAACATGCGCTGACAATTAACAAGGACGTCATACATATCTGACGCCGCTATTGCGTACATACTGCACTCAGTATCCAAATCCTTCCCGGTTGTTGACATTTCCTCATAATTCGTCAGCACTCTGCAGATTTGGTTATACAGATTATCGTTGTTCACCTGTCACCCTCCACTCTTTGTTGTTGTGAACGCATCAATGTCGCAATCACAACTTATAACCTGCCCGCCGCATATTGGGCATCTTTCAACATCGCATCCAGGATGGTGATAGTTGCCGTATTTTGCACCACAATCACCGCAACGCTCTCCCGGATTCGTCCATCCTTCTTCTCCAACCAGCATCCGTTTGTAATACTTTCCAGAAAACGTCCTCACATATTTAAATGTGCAACCATTTGCCTTAAGCATTTCTCTGTTACATGCTTCGCACACCGCCATCTCATTCATCCCCCCATACGATAGTGTTGTATGTGACTCCCTCGCTGTCTGTGAACGTATTTCTGTACAGTTTCGCTTTGGCGAAGTCCTCTTCCTGTTCGCGCTCTAATTCCCTTACTCTCTTGAGACCAAGCTTCTCAACGTGGCTGTCAGCATACCCGCAGTTGACTTCACCTGGAGTAAACAGACTATCATGTCGACGCCAAAACTCCTTCATCCCTCCGTAAGCGAGACACGAGTTCATCATTTCACGGCAAGAAAGCTCCTTGTCCAACTGCTTTTGTTCGTCAGTCCATTCATTATACGGAATCCTGCATATTGACGGCAAAGATTCCCTTGCCTTACGTATCTGTCTGTCAGTCATTGGCTCTCCTCCTCATACGGCAATTACAGCTCCTCGTCTTCTCTTTCATTTATATAGAATTTGTGCGTATAATCCTCATCAAACTCGTCGCCATAAACCAGCACTTCCATCTGTCCTTTTTTCCACACAACCCGCCAGTTCTCGTCAATGTCATAAGCATTCCTGACGACCGCCAAATCTTGAAACCAACAGCCACGATTATCTACCAATCCAATGAAGATTTCATTTTCGTATTCTTGGTCTCTATTCTGAGAGACTACCAGATTGTTGCCAGACGGCAACGGAATAATCAAATCAAAAGTATCACTCATCTTATATTCCCGTCCTCGTCAAAAACCTCATCTACCATATACTCAAGAGTCTCCCATCCAGCCTCAATCATCGCGTCTGTGAAGTGATGGTTGTTCTCGCAGGCTACGCGAACTGCACAGATATTGTCTTCAGTCTCGTCAATCCCTTTGGCGAATAGTAGAGCTGCAATGTCATCATCACACCATCTTACTATGCCGAAATATTTATCTTCCATTGTATTCTCCTCTCAATCTATCAGCGTTATCTTGTGCCCATCCTCAACGAGGTAGCAGAACATCCAGTATCCTTTTGGAAAATTTGGGTTCTCGCTATTTAGCACGGCGCATGCCACAGTGAATTGCTCTGCTTTCACGATATAATCCATGTTTAAAAGTACATCTTTACCATCAAATGTATGGAAAACCATCCCGCCGGTTCCAACAGCAGCAAGTGCTTCCAGAGGAATTCTATCCACGTACTCGTACCATGTGCTTCCACCGATGCCACCACCACAACTCATCTTGATTCTTGTGATAGGCTGGTAGTACACATCTTTTGTCACCCATTTGCTCGGGGTCATCGGTCTCTTTAGGACATCGCTTTCATACAGCTTGTCAAAGCTACACTTCCTGTTCATCAAGAACCCCCTCATCAATAAGAAAATCGAAGAACTCGTCATCGAAAAGCTGCAAACCGTACCAGTCTGTCAACAATACAAGAACTCTTTCGCTATCCAATTCGCATAACGTGTCCCAAATTTCTTTCTGTCTTTCTGTCATTTGAAATCCTCCTTCGTTTTAGTTTGGACTTGCATCCATTTATCAAAAAGCTAAGACTAGTGTTGTGGCTTTTTGATATAATGCCTCTGTGAACTTGCCGTGAGGTGAAATTATCCAATTCCGGCGTAGCTGGATCTGGATAATTTCCCGATCTGCAAGAGAGACATAGTCGCTGTGTTACTCACGCACTCGGCTATGAGCGGTTCCTCCTGTAAAAACCAATTACATGCAAGTCGCTGGGGAAAATACCTTTATCCGTAATAACCCTTTTTAGGCATGGGGTTGCCGCTTACAATCTTCTTCAAATTTCAAGCACCGCGTTAGGGCGGTGCTTTTGAGTACCAATGTTTCATTGTACTCGACTCCTTTCCGATTCTTCAGGATGTAGGCGCTCTACAATCTACATAAGACCTTTTTGGATCCTGAAGGCCACCGGAGACGCTGCTTTGACCTCCTTACGGCGACTGGTTACACGGCTGCCACCGCCTTGTCAAGACTTTGTTCGGACTTAATGAGGATTTTACTGATGTTCTTTCTGTCCAAACGGCTTGATTGCGGTTCTTGGAACTGGCGCATCTCTGACAGCGAAGCCGCTCCGGCCGTGCATGTCCTCCTTCCGGGTCTCCTTCCTCTCGGTCAAACTGTTACTTCCGCTCTTAGCGGGAAGCGTTTTGATTACTCAAAAAACAATGCATTGTACAACGCCCTGCCTACCTACTCCTTAATGCCACGGCAGTTCTTCGTCTTCCTCTATGTCAATAGGCTCATAGTGTTCAGACTGAATCACTCCGTGATTTGCGTTTAACTGTTCCTTTATCATCTTCAGCACATCGACTCCATGCTTCTCGTTGATGTGCTTAATGATTCCGTCGATTGCGTCAGCCTCAACCATTCTGTAATAGCTGTGATACCCCGCCATTACCTGAATGTCGTTCAGTTCCCACTGCTTCCCATTCTTCGTGTCCATGATGAACGAGTGAAGCATCGACTGGAGCTGACGCTTTTTCTTATGCCCCACCGTGATTTTGTTGTCCTTATTCAGCATTACGCCTAGGTTCCAGTTAGAACCTGCGGACGAACCATACCTGGTCTTGGATGGTTTGATGGTGAACGGGGCTTCAAATTTCGCAAGAACCCTGCAGATATACCCCATCATCTCGAAGACCCTGAAGTCATACTTACTGGAAATCAAAAAGTCGTCTGCGTATCTTGTGTACACAAACGACTGCTTTTTCTCTTTCCAGTACTGCATTCCGAAGAATTCATCCGGAACTCCAGGCTCATATGTGTTGCCGATAATCTCGCTTATCCAAGACTTACCCTCGTGACACACAATATCGCCTTGGTTATACGCCTTGCCAGAAACCCACTCCTCTTTTGCCACCTTGATGTACGGCATCCCGATGTTGTCACCCCTGAGCTGCTTGTTGATGGTGTAATCAATCGGAATCATCATGATGTTCGTGATAGTTGGAGAAATCGGCGTACCCTGCGGAAGACCGCCGTCAAGGAACGCAAGTTCCAAAGCAGTTTCGAGTTCCCTCTTTCCGCCATAGTTAATGATTTCGCTGAACGGGAATATCATTGAGAACATCCTCATCACAAAGTCCAGCGTGGTGCTTCCAAAGAAGTTCGACAGGTCAAACTTGGCAAACCATTTGCTCTCATTCGCCTGATGACGCTTAACCGCGTCCACCGTGCTTCTGCCTTTCACATATGCGAAAGCCGTGGTGTAATACAGGCAGTGAAAATCTTCCTCGAAAATCTTCTTGAGCCTGCGAAGAGCCTGCTTCAGGTCATCGTTTGGAGCGTCAATCTTCCTCAGACCGCCGCTTCTTTTCGGAATATAAAACTCTCTGTACAATTCCTTACGAGGAACCGCACGGAGAGCCGCCGTGGAGTCATTGAAATCATGTAGTTTCTTAATCATTTCGTACGGGGTCGTCCCGTACATTTTGAACAGTTTGTTACTGAATCTGCCGCTCAGAAACTCCTGTTCATAAGTCCGCGTGTTCGTGATATTATTCACAATCAGCGAACCCTCTTTGATGTCTCCAAACAGAAACTCTTCAAACGACATCTGCTTGTATACCGGAGACTGTTTTACCGTGATATAGACCATAATTACCTCCATTCTTTTGTTCTGCGATCTAGTGTATATTTTCCATCCGAGGGACTCGGAGGTGGCGAGCTGTGGATAAATGTAAAATCCAGGTGAATTCAGGTGGTGGGACTTCTGTTACAGGTGTCTTATTGGGTGTTGACCTTGGCTTACAGCCTGCACACAGTCCCATCAGAGCCTTATGCGCCCGAGAACCTCGTGGTTCCCAGTCGTCCGCCCGTCTCCCTCTTTCGGAGCAAAGTGTTACTTCCGCCGTCGGCAGAAGCTATCTGAAACAGATAAATGCATCGCAGATTTTTATGTTATTTATTCTTCAATGATTGAAATACTGCCGTCCTCTTCATCGTAATAGAAACTCGCATTCACACAGCAATCGCAATATGCAAGCGGAATACCAATCTCCACATCGTCTGGAATGTCTTCCAGAAATTTCTTCATCTCTCCTACATTGTGAATAAGCATTTTACACCCCCATAAATCCTTTTTATTTTTCAGGTAATCAAAAGAGAAGCTCGAAGGAAGGCTGCGCCATGATCAGCCGGCGATCAATTACGCTTGGAAATTTGTCGGAAGCTGTTGTGGCACAACAATGGGCTAGTTGTAAGCCCGCACCAGCTGCCGCGGCGTCATTTCCAGCGTCCCCCATCTTCTTCTTTCAAGTTGTTACATCCTGCGTAACGCGAGGAGCACTATGTCGCCATAGTTATGCATTACCTGATTTGCTTACAATCTAAGTAGAATGCCCGACGGTAAGCCGCAGTCCATTCTGGAGTTTATAGTATTTTATTCGAGTTGAGGCTGTTGCATTGCAACGGGCTTCGGACCCTGACGCGTTTAAACTTGCTACAATTTGGCACGCCCGGGCACCCCTCTTCTCGAACAATGTGTTACATTCCGCCATCGGCAGAAGCCTGTTAAACAGTATGCATTGTAAGCAATTATTGTTTAGTAGTTTTGCGGACCGAAGCAGACATACCTGTCTTCCTCATCCCATTCTTCCGGCGGAGCCAGCTGCTGTCCGAAACCGTTGTATAATGCTCCGCATTTGTAGCACTCGTTGGTGAACCCATCAAGATATACGATATCACCGCAGTCACACTCAACAAACCGCATGATTGCAATGTTGTAGCTTCCGCATCTTGGACAAGTATCTCGGTGTTCTCCATAGTCAAGCGTGGAGATTTCATCACATCCGCGACAGTACACTTCCTCACAAACTTCGCTCATACTTCTTGCACAACTCCTTTCATTAGAAACAATCCCAGAATCCACGGAACCCATCGACCTGACAGAACTTCCACGGCTTCTCTCCCTTGATGAACCTGATGAAATTGTTCACGCCGATGGCACAAATCAGCCGCACAGTCGTGACCACTCCCAGGGTTACTCCGCAGGCGGAGGTCGGAGCTTCCGCAACCGCTTCTTCGTGCGTGAAATCCATGGTGGACATCAGATTCTGCTTCTGCTTATAATCCATCCAATCCGCAGCATAGTGCTGTGCACCCGTGAGTTCCGTGCGGAAGTCGAACACTGCATGAATATTCATATTATTCATGTTTGTCTCGCAAATCTGTTTGCGAATCTCGATGGAGTCCATTGCGAGGAAGATATACCCGCTCAGCTTTTCGCCGTTCCATCCATCCGGCTTCAGAACGAGGTCTTTCTCGATGTCAGGATTAATCATCATCAGATTATCCCGCAGTGCATACACCTTTGGCTTGCCGATATCCTGCTCAAAGAACATCTGATTGTGGATGTTGTGGGCAGAAACCGTGTCAAAATCCCACAGAGTCATCTTCGTGATGCCGCAACGGGCAAGATTCTCTGCGAGAGTGGAGCCGACGGAGCCACAACCGATGATGTGGACTCTCCCGTCTACCTTTTCAGGCTGAAAAAAGTCGTATGATTTTGTCAGATTCATTGTTTAACCTCCATTCATTTATGCGAGCCAATCCAAGTCCTCAGAATCCTCGGGAACGAAGACGTCATAGAACTCTTCCTGCTCTTCTTCAGACTCACGGTCATCTTCTTTGACCTCGACCATTGGGATTTCGTCGCTGGAGAACATATCATCCAACGCCACGTCCTCTTTCTCTGTCGGCTCGAGGATATACGGGTCTACCTCTTCCTCTTCGTCCTCGTCGTCAAACGAGTTTTCGTTGAACTCGCCGTTCCGAATACCCCACCGGCGGACGTCTTCTTTATACTCATCGAAATCGCCCTCCGCATATACCCATTCTCCGTAGTCACTCCAGCGATACCAGTTTTCACCGGACGGGATGTTGTCCAGAATCCGATACAGTTCCTGCCACTCATACTCACGCGCCCAGTCAACCAGAGATTCGTTAATCTGGTAGTTCATGTCATCTTCGCTGTAGATGTCCTCGCAGATGTCACATTCGTGTTCATAGCACCAGTCTTTCAAGTCTCCGAAATCACAGATTTCTTCATCGAACTGCTCTAGCGTCATGTTTTCGTAGTCCATCGTTCATCCTCCTTTCAATACCAGCGTCCGTCGTACCAACTAAACGGATCTCTCGGGTCATATTCGTCGTTGTAGTATCCGTCCTCGTAGTAATGACCGTATCCATATCCGCTTGCCATCTTGACGTCTTTGTTATCGTCTTTCTTTTCCTCTTTCTTTACACGCTTCCCCATTCTTGGCTTATTTGCTTCCTTTGTTTTTACCGGAGCGACAGCCGCCGGCTTTTCCGGAGTCTTTGTCTGAACGGCATATGTTACCGGAGTAACAGTAGTCGTCCTCACTTTTGTCTTTGCATCTTTCAGGAACGCCTCAGTCCCAGTTCCATCATCGAGAATCTCAATGGAACAATCCGCCGTCTCGAACAGCACATTCTTTGCCATATCGTACAGCTTGACCGTCTTCTCTCCACGCTTATTCCAAATCATAAAGATGTAGAACATAGACGACTTCAACTGCCCGAGAATGCTTTCGTACAGCGTGTTGTCTACGCCAGACGGCGTCGTTCCCATATTCACATGGGAGTGCCCCTGCATTCTTAGATTGTTGAACACATCGTCTTCCAGACTGTTCAGCCATTCCTCGTACTCTTCCTGAACGGTCGTGACAGTTGCACCCGTAACATTCTGCGGATAAACCAGAATGTCCGTGATGAAATACTCATCTTTCTCGGGGTCTTCGCCCCTCGTTGCAACACCGTGCCACGCGACCTCTTTATCAAACTCCCTTACGAGAGTCTGCATCTTCAGCCACGCAAGCTCCGTAAAATAAATAGTCGCTTTCCTCTGGATAGAAGAAAACGACTTGGTGAAACTTATCTTTCCATCTGACAGCTTGAGGCTCGCGAGAGATTCCTCAAACTCTTTTCTTGCCTGCTCGATTTCATCAGGCGTGAGCTTAATTATCTTCGCCATTTGCATACACTCCTCTCAGATATTTGATTGCCTGTTTGAACGAAACCACACTTCCATCCGGAAGCTCGATGCACTTGGTGTCCGGCTCGTTGTTGATATGGTTGATGAACGGACTCATCGACGCCCACTCATTCAGATTCAGAGACCGGCAAGACTCGATTGACTGAGCAACAGCCTGCACATAATCCCCCGTCTCAGCGATAATCTGATTGATGATACTCAGATACGCACCCATGCATCGGTGCTGCTGGATGTGAGGATTCGGCGTGTACCCGTCATACTCGTGACTGTATGTCGCACGAGCTATTGCACCGATGTTTCCGCCGAGACGAATCTGATACATTGCACAAAGCCTCAGCTTTACCTTTTCGTCAATGCAGATTGCATTGAACAGATTCCTCATATCATCAGCGGAGAAGTAGCGACCCGTATAGATAACACTATCTCTGTTGTTGATTACGCTTGCCGCCAAATCCTTGTCAGGGACATCGAGACAAGCTTTGACGCCATATGTAATGGTATCTCCGCTTACACCCTCAACGACCAGACACTTTGTTCTCAGGAAGAACTCCATGAAGTCGTTCCTGCCGCCGTTCTTTGCAATTGCTTCGTGCAAACCAGCTATCCTTGCATCAAGCGAACGCTTCTCGCGAAGATTCTGTGAGATTCTGTTGTTCAAATCATTGAGATACTCCATGATTTCACTGTACTTTTCCTCACACTTGCGGAGTTCTATCGCCTCAATGTTCGTTTCAAACCCGCTCAGATACTTTTCTATCTTGTACTTGCGGAAATCGTACAGTTCCGCCATTTTTTCCAGCGTTTTCATGTAGTTGTCTGCCGTCTTTTCTCTCAGCGACTCGAGCAATTTCTTTTCGAGTTCTGTGATGCCGACTTCCTTGCTGAAATACCACGGGAAGTATGCCATTATACCACACTGGAGATAATGCAACTCCTTGACATCCATATCTTTGATGAGCAGGACACTTACTTTCTCATTCGGACACACAAAACAACTCGCATAGAACTGCTTGTTGAAGAACACCGTGACCTTTTCAATCTTTGTCCACGAAACCGGGTCTTTCATGTCCGCCAGCATCTTCTCACAACGATGGATGTAATCCATCATCTCATCTTCCGAGCTGTAATACCTCGAACAGAAGTTGAAGATGACAAACTGGTCACGATACATCAGCACATCACTCAGCAGTGATGCAAAATCACGCACCCTTGAGTACGACCGAACCATGAGCGTATCATTCTCGCCCATTCTTGGACCAACTAAGGCCCTAAGTGTCGATATCAACGACACATCATTGCCAATAACTCCGCTGGAAATCCGCTGAAACATATCATTTGCGGCTTCCGAAGTAAACGGAGTGGCATATACCTCTGTTTTAAACATATTTTGCCTCCCTTAAATAAAAATTACCGTTGTGTTTTCCGGTTGCGAATCACAGTTGATTAACGCATGTTGTCTTCTGTTCGGAGTTGGCACTAATTCCCGTAGTGTTTTGCCGATAGACGATTTTGGAATAAACTCTCCATCAATAACCGTCCTGCCATCAACATATTCAAACCCGATGCACTTCATCACATCCTCAAAAGTGAGCGTTTTTTCAAATTCATAGAGGTAATAGAGCCTTTCATCGCTATGTCTCGGGATTTTCAGAACCGTATATTTTACCCCTATATTTTCTTCGTCGAGCTTGTCTACCTTCCACAGATAGAACTTTTGATTTCTCCCGCCAAATCCAACGGTTACGCATCTCACTCCGAACTTGTCTCCAACGAGAAGTTCGTACCTATAATTATTATTCATATAGTTCCTCCCTCTTATAATGTGGTGGGGGATGCCGGACTCGAACCGGCACGAATTAACCGCAGATTTTAAGTCTGCTATGTCTGCCAATTTCATCAATCCCCCATAATGGGGCGGAAAATCCGCCCCGAATGTGTTAGGCGTTGTCCGTCTTCGTTACGCCGGACAGGAAGCACCGCTCGGTGATGCCCAGCTCGCCGAAGGACTTGTCGAAATCACCGACACCCAGCTTGACACCATCGATGGTGATCATCTGGCGGGTGTAATCGATTTCATACTCCTCAAGGAGCTGACGGACAGTGGTCTCGGGGGAGACGATGGGCTCGATACGCTCTACGTTAGTTCTGATGGATACCTGAATCATGATAATTCTCCTTTGTAAAAATATTTTTTATAGATTTTGATGTAGATTGACCGCGGTTTATCCCTTTTCGTTATCCCGCGGGATTGGCTGCGGCTCATCGCTTATTGGGAACAGCCATGGAGGTGATGGTTGCTTACTGAGCCACTTCGATGTTGGCCAGAATCGCAGCCTTTTCCGCAGAAATCTCTTCAAGAACTGCGGGGAGGGACTCCTCGAGCTTGTTGAGATTGAGGATAGCCGTGCCGACTTTCTCGGCAACAGCTTCGCGGACATCCTCACCGGAAACGCCACCAACAAGGGTGATGGTCGCGAGACCGGCTCCGTCATGGGTTACCCCGCCGAAAGCGGCACCAAACTTGTTGATGTCACCCATGCCGGAAGTTGTGGCGACGCGGAAGATGGGCTTCTTGCCGTCCTCTCCGCCCTTCAGGATAAGCGCATCGGGTCTGTACTTCTCGAGCAGCTCGATGTCCTCCCTCTTGAGTGCGGAAGTGATAACTACCGCCTCGCCTGCAATCGTGATTTTCGCCATACTTTTCTACTCCTTTTACTCTATAGTCACTGTTAGCGTTACCCGCCCCCGCTTGGACTGCGATTCCCTATGGCATAGGAATTGTCCGGAAGCCGTGCTGTTGGGTGGCATTGCCTTCGGGAAGAAGGGAGGAAAGCCCCGAAGGCATGAAAAATGCACCGCATCGGGTGCCATCAGAAAATCTTATTAACATCTTTCTCGTCGAAAATCATGTGCTCGTACGGATATTCCTCAAGGAACTCCTCGCCGTCTTCTCCGACGAGATGCATGGGTCGCCAGATGGGAATCTTGTACTGGCGAGCGAGATACTCAAGACATCGCTCCTTGAGGTCGTCTTTGATTTTCTCCTCATCTTCCATAGAAAGTGAAACACCGGAATTCCTCAGTGCCATATACAGCACCGTGTCGAATGAGTCATCCAACTCAAATTCCCTGTCTTCCATCTCGGCTTCTATGTTCCGCTCCTCGTCATCATCTTCCAGCGAAACCTCGCCATCTAGCAGGTCGAGGACATACGCTGACAGGCAGGTATCATACAGCTTGATTGCCCGTTCCCTGCACCATATCGGAGCCTCGGTGTCTTCATATCCCTCACGCTCGCAGTAGCATTCTGAGTACACCGGCTCATCATCGATTTCCACGATGAATTCCGGTCCGCCATATGCTTGACCGATGTAGATAACCACACCGTACGAGTCGTTCCTAGCCAACTCAAACATATCGTTGACGTCCTTGACCTCACAGAAGAGGTCATACACGTCGCTTGGCGGGCAGCTTATAATGTTCACTTTTCATTACCCCTCTCTGATACTGGCATACTTGTTGCGGATATTGATTAAAAAAGTTCGCTCTTGTTCGGAATAGTATTCTTCAAAGCCGTCGATACTGAACGTGTCCGGATATTCTAACGCGTTTTCTACAACCCTGTGAAACGAATGCTCATGCCACGGGATGTCGTGTTCACCGCTATCGTTGCAGTTGAACGGATAATACAAACCATCATTGCAGAATTCACTTGCCACATATTCCACATCGCCTCTCTCTGTGCGACGATTAGGAAAATCCACACGCCACTCTATACACTTCTTGAATACATATTTTGAGTACGGGGTAAACGATTTGACTTTACTCATTTTCCCACCCTATCTTTCATCGCCGGAGCCGGCTTGAATACCGGCGTTACTCTTGCAGGAATCGGGACTGCCTGCCCTGTGTGTGGATTCCGCCCCACTCTAGGTGCCCGACTCTTTGCTTCAAAGGAACCGAAGTTGTTAATCTGCACTTTCTGCCCCTGTGCGAGTGCAGATACGATCAGACTGAACGTACGGTCTACGACTGCCCTCACAACCCAGCTCGGAAAGCCGGATTCCGAGTTGATTTTCGTAATCAATTCATCTTTGTTGAATGTAGGTTTCACAGATTCGCCCCCTTTAGCATTTCTTTTATTCCAAGAATCCTCTGCCTTGCGGCTTCGAGGTCTTCTTCCTCACGCTTGAGATCGATTTTGACCCATTCGCACCATGTCTCATTGCTGTATTCATATAAGCCCGGTGCAACACCACCCGAGAGTTCATAGAAGCGATAGCTTCTATCTTCGTCGGATGCATATCTGAATTCATCGGGGAATCCCCATCTTTCATACATGGTATTGATGTCGTCCTGCAGACTCGGTGTGTCTACGAGAAACATGAAAAACGCTTTGTCATAAACGCTCTCCATAATCTTGTCAATATCGTCTATACTGCAGTTGTCATCGATATTAATCTGGATTTCGTTCTTGTCTATGTCGAAAAACCGGACGGAAGACGGAATCCTCTTGAATGTGAATTCGTACTTCAGGCACTCTTCCTTTGAGTCGAAAACCTCTCCGTCAAACGCGACATACTGTTTTACCTCTTTCATTTCATCGCCTCCAATGAATCAAGGAATTCCTGGATGTTTCTGACGATCTCATCCGCCGTTACTTCCGGCGGTGTATCGTAGGTGAAAAACTTCTGTGTCACGCTTTTGTATTCGCTGTCTTCGCCGTGCCATCTACCATCGGACTCGGTGTTGTAGGCATAGATGTCGACCCCCTCTGTATGCGGAAGCCAGTTCATAAACATCTCAATTCCGGTTTCGTCCTGTGCCTTTAAGCACCGGCTGAGGATTTTGTGAAGCCCTGCGTTGCGGTCTTCGCACCAGAGCAGGTAGTCTATCGTCCCTTTTGTCACTTGAATCACTCCTCAACATAGATATCCGATTAAGTCCTCGAAGCAGAGAGGCTTGTCGCTCCCGAGAGCGGAGTACACACAACACCCGTCGTGCTTCACAAACAGAATTTCCAGTTCGCCATAGCTGTCTTCCAACTCACAGCAAATAAAATCCAGTGCCGTATCCGCACAATCGAAGTCATAGGAGTAAACTCTCCCGTGAATATCGCGGAAAATGATTATGATATCATTCATCAGAAATCGTCTCCTTTTCTACTGTCATCTTTGGGAACCACGGGTCGTCTTGCCAATGCACTTTTTCGGCGTAGTCTCCCGCAAAGCGGTTCGCTTTTTTGAGGCTGTATTCATAGCCGACGACTTTGCCGTCAGCCTTGATTACCCATCGAGTTACCTCTTTCATTTCGATTCCTCTGCAGATGCCTCGAGTATCGCCTCAATGACTCCGAGTATTTCCCCGTCCTCTACATAAAAGAGGTCTTCGTAGTCGCCATAGGCGGCAATGTCTGCTACGAGTTGCCCGAACCTCGTGTCCGGATACCTCATCCAGAGCATACATAGCTTCATCACGAACTCGTAAATGCGATTCTTGTCTCTCATCGTTTTCCTCCCGCACAGTAGTAGTCATTTGGGACATATTCGACGTGCTTATGGCACCACCTGTTTTCGATTTCACTTTTGCTTTCTTCAGAAAACGCGCAGTTTCTGCATCGTACAACAGGAACTGCATCCACAGTCGGAATCCTGTCTATAGCATATCTCCTTACATAGTCCAGTTCGCTTGTATCTGTACTTCCCATCACATAACGAATTTCATCGGCGTTGATTAGCCTCATCTTTGATTCCTCCGTTCAAAAACCGGTGTACGAAACTAGCGTACACCGGCTGCTTTTGCGTATCTTCTGGACGAATTTCCTCGCCTCATACGGCGAGTCGAATCCGCGGACTAAGCGGATTCCCTGTTCGTTGATGAAAGTAACCTTGTAAAAACCAAGGTTTGTTTCATTTTCGTATGTGGTCATTCTCATTCTTCTGCCTCTTCTTCCTGCTCTTCGAGGATATCCTCATAGTAGTCCTCGACTGTTCCGTCTGCGTGAAATACGATAACCAACATTTCAAATTCCTCCCCTTTGTTTGATGTTTGCTCGCTTTGACCACCGACGGCGAGCCAGCAGCCCAACCAACAGCACGATTAAAACCCATGGGATAGATTATAATCGCATCCCATCTGCTCGGTGGCCTAAGTGAACCAACATCTTTCGTACGTCGTGTTTACCCGTTCCGTCGCAGGCGACAGAATCCATCTCCACACGCAGGATGCACTTCCGATGAGGTAGCATTCCCTCGGGCACACTATCGTAGTGTCCTCAACGCCCAGAAGAGAAGCGCGGAGTGATCGGTTCCGCTCAAGCCCCTTCTGAGTTATAAGCGTTAGGCAAAAGCCCGACGGAATTTTACCGTCCACGAACCTCGCTTCAGAAAGGCGGGGCGTGAGAAACCACCAAAACTCACGCCCCGATTGATTAACTCGGCAAACCCCACCCTGCGTCTTGCCGAAAGTCCCCGCCCGTTCTGCGTTGGGCGAAACGCCCCGGGACTTGCCCTCGCTTAATCCCCACCCCGATTAAGCAGCCGCACATTCCGAAATAGAAAGGAGTTGATGTAGAACAAGTCGGAAAGAAAGGAAGTTCGTGCGGCTCCCATGTTAATTTATTCGGTGGTCTCCCACTCGATATCGTTGTTCTTCTCGTTGATCATCCGGTAGCGACCGGGAACACGGCGGCTAAAAACCGTCACGCAGTCGACTGCCGTAAAGTACGGCATACCAGAGGCGACCGTAAGCCAGCCGCCATTAAACCACTTCTCGATTTTGTAAGTCATTCATCGTCCTCCCAATACTGGGGAAGCGTTTCGTAATACGCTTCCAATTTATCGCGAAAGCCCTTGCTGTTCCGATACAGAAGAACTCCGACGCCATAGATAGCCGCACCAACGGCGATGATGGCAAAAACCCAGGCGAATAACCCAACGAAGAACATCATAAAAATCCCTCTCTTATTTGCCGATAGTCTTCATCGGCTCCATATAGTATGCCTTGACAATCGCGTCATCATAAATCTCATCAGTGCCCATCGAATCCATGACACACACAATCTCATCTCCTATTTCCCAGTCGTCACACCCAGTGAACGACCAGGAGTTCCCAGCCCTGTCGATCCACACGACAGTATCGGCTTTATAGAAAACCCCTACGACCTCGCCCGCTCTAGGATACAGATTCTGATCAGCTGGGCGAATTGCGGTGCTGATATGAAAGTATCCGACTATGACAAGCCCCACTAAAACCAGGGCGAACACGAGGATTGTGAAAAACCTCGCCGATTTCTTCTTACACATTTGCGAAACCCCCTACGATGTTTTCATACCCTTTGAGAACCCGTTCGACGGGAACGGTGTCCATTCCGTTGCGAATTAATTCCGCTGATTCCGACGACCCGCACCAGAACTCGAACTCTGGTGACTCGAAGAACTCGTCGATTATTGCGAGTTCCCTTTCGAGATTTCTTATCCGTTTGATACGGCTCGCAGGCAACGATTCCAGCTCTTCGGTATAGAGCTTCTTGTCTACGATTGCTCTCAGGATTATCGCGATACCGAGTTTCCGCAACCCGACCAGATAATCCTTTGAGCGAACATGACACTTACTAATCGTGACCTGGTCGCCGTTTGGCAGGTCAACGATTGTAATGCCGTTTCTCTCGATCACTGACGCACATCTCCTTTCGTCGTGATATAAAAAACCCGACCTATTCGGGCGGGTTCCGGCGTCGATTACCATAGTCAGAAGGCGACGAAGGTGTTGTCCGGGTCGACCTCAGCCACGAGCATGGCGACCGTGTCAAAGATTTCCCGCCACGATCCGTCCTTGAGTTGCACCGATTCTCCGGTATGCTTGAAACCAGGATCGGACCGCTCGAACTTGCCAGTCCACCCAGCGTGGTCGGCAAATTCCTCGGAAACCCAGCAGTCGTCTGCGGTCAGACGGAGTGCGATATCCGAGATCTTCTGACGAATAGCCATAAGATCATTCTGAATCGCGGTAATGCGATCCTGTGCATCCTGCCCATTGATGGCGATTACGAATGTACGGAGCTGATCGGGCTTATAGTCCCATTCTCCCAGAAACGATACTGCCATTGAAAAACTACTCCCTTTCCGATTTATTATTTATGAGCATAAACCCACAACAAAGCGGCCGAACTATTGCTCGGCCGCTCGATCTGAGTTTATGCGGGCGGATGCCCGCGATTGCGGATTACTGCTGCTTCTTCAGCTCGCGGGTGACGACCCCGTAGCCGGGAAGCCCATTGATGTGCCGATAGCACATCTTCTTGAAGATTTCGACCAGCGTGCGATGGTTAGCCGCATTGACATTGGTCTTGCTCTTCCGGTCGTTGCTGATGTAGTTATCCTGGAGTTCGTGCAGGTCTTTCTCATCGGCCGTGTACTCGTCACCGATCATGCCCTTGATGATCTCGTCGATCGAGGCGATGAGGGACTCCTCGGTCAGTTCGCCCTTGAGGAGAGTCTTGGCGGCTTCGCTCAGCTTGTAGACATCGGGGTACTTCCGGAGAAGCTCGCCCATCGTTCCGTCACCCAGGCGATCGGCGGCACGAAGGGTCAGGTAGAAGTTGAACGCCTTGATGCGGTCGACCCACAGGTGGTCACGCCCGATGCCGCCCTTGGTCTTGTCGTGCAGGTTTGCCAGGTCGATAGACTTCTGGGCGTCCTCGATGGAGCGGATGACCTCGCCGGTCTCGCGATCCTTGGTTTCCTTGACCCTGATGGCGTCGTAGAAGTACCGGTCACAGGCGTACCGCATCGGATCACCGCTGTTCACAGCCGCACGATAGCACGCCGCCTTGGCGTCGACCGCGTACTGCTCAACAATCTGCTCCAGCGTCGCGTTGAGCTGCTTCCGCTCCTCGACGCTGTCAGACGATTCCCATTTGTTGAGAGTCTCGACTGCGAGATTCCTGAGATCGCTCAGGGGCATGTCGAACATTCTGATTCCTGCCATAACGATTCCTTTCTGCCACATCTTGTGGCGACCGCTTTTGTTCTCGGGAGCGGAAACCCTTTAATGATCGGTGTGATTCCCTCACACCATACAAGTGGGAACACCCCACGCAGCATCGACAGACGATGCGTCCTGCGTGAGTGGCACCTGCGTCGGTGTGATTCCCTCACACCATACAAGTGGGAACACCCCACGCAGCATCGACAGACGATGCGTCATAGGAATAAAAAAAACTGGGGTGGCGAAGACCACCCCAGTTCCGATATGTTGTGCGATTCCAGGCTTACTTTGCGGATACCTCGATCCAGACATATCCGCCTGCCGAATACCGCTTTCCTCTTACGCATTCCGATATATGAGATTTCCTCACACCAGTTTCTGCCGATGCCTGACCGATGGACTCCCAGTACCCAACAGCATCGGCGTTGGTTCCTTTCAGTTCGTATTCCGCTCGGTCATACGCCCTAATCGCCTTCTTCTCGAACGCCCGCTCTATCTTTTCCGCACCGAAATACCTGCGGAGTTTAGGCATCATCTTATCGTTCCAGGTCTTATCCAGATTGTCCACCGATATGCCAAGGCTGTCCGCGATGTGGCTTGTCGACCAGCACCTCACAAACCTGTCATAGAAGATCGTCCTCTGCTTGGGGGTGAAATCGACATTCTTGAGAACCCGATCAATCAAACCCTGCATCTCCTGGTTCGGCTGGGGCATATCATCCGCATCACCATCCATCGCATACTGGGAAACCCTGCGGTACTTCCGAATGGTCACATCTTCCCCCGTGACCGGATCGTAGATGTCGACCTCCGTGTCATCAAGTGCGATGTCATTCTTGGTTCTCTTGACCAAGGATTCCAGATACCGACCAACCGCCGCTCCGCTCTCATGAATCGCGTTGGTGCATCCGTACTGCCACAATGCCCGATCCTTCAGCTCTCCGTCGGCATACATACAATCCTTTTCAATCAGCTTCGGCCTAGGCATCAGCAGGTGCATCACATCGGTGTTCTCGTCCACCTCTGCGACCCACTGCATCAGTTCCGTATAGGACTCCGAAACCAGAGCCTGAGCATCCGCTGTCGATGCCAGGTCTGCGATATCTTTCATGATCTTTCGTTCCAGTTTCTCATCCAAGCAGACCGTGATGTAATCGTGGTCCTTGTTGATGCCGATAACCGTGATGCGATCCAGACTATCCAACAACCTGTCCATCGTCAGCCCGTTCTTGTTGTACCACCGGACGATGCTTGCCTTGAGGTCAAGATGCACATCCTTGAACTTTGAGTCATTCCGAATGTACCCTTTCAGCCGTCCGTGAGCGAGGATGGTGGCGACGGAGAGCATCAGATGCCCCATTTCCAGATCGGCTTTCTCATATGCCCACGAACCGGGGCTCGAAGCCAGGCGTTCTTTCTGCAACTCTACGATACGCTGGAGCTGCCGGTTGAGGACGGTATCGCGGTTTGCCTTTTCCACGATGTCCAGGACATCCTCGATTATGCGTTTGGTGTTGCGATTGGCTGCCAGTTTCTCTCCTGGCGATCCGTACTCTCCCAGTGCCATCGCGAGGCGGAAATCCGCACACGCTTCCTCTACCTTGTCGATGTTAAACTTTGCCATGATCGTACTTCCTTTCTTATTGCTTAATTGTAATCCCAGTTGCCGATGTTCTCATCAACAAACTCGAACCACTGTTCCCTGTACTCCGCACGAGCGTACTCATCGGCGGACTCCGCTTCCTGGTCGTCCCCGCATCTGTTGTCCACGAGCCACCAGTACATCCGATACTTTGCATCTGCTGCGTTTGCCATTGCGATACTTCCTTTCTATATGCGATAGGGATACTCCTATCTTTCTATACTTATATGGTACTACATCCGATTAACTTTGTCAACTTTTCAATGATCTCCGATGCAACTTTTTTTTAGCGGTCACGATTCCAGGAAATGAAATCCATTTTCGCGCAGTCCGAATTTAAATTAGAAAACCAATCGGCATGTATTTAAATCTGAAAAACCAGGTCGCATCTATATAAATCCAAAAAACCAATCGGCACATATGTAAATGAAACTGAAAAACCAATCGGTATATATCTACATAAATCTAAAAAACCAAGCCGCGATTATTCATCTGTCCGCTTTGATGCAGTGAGTTCGTCCAGGAGCCTGGACATCGTACTGCCGATTCCTAAAATGATTTTCGTACCATGACGACCTGGAAACTGGTCAAAAAAAAAAGGAGCCCCGAAGGGCTCCTCTGTGTGCCGTCTGTGGCGATAGTTGATGCGGTATTACATCCAGGACGAAGTGTCCACGCCCAAGGCTTCAAGAATCTCGAAGATGTAGAACTCATAGTCACCATCCGACCTCATGCCGGACTTTTCGATTGCGTTCCACACCTCAGGCCACCGCTTGGCGATTCCGCACTCCAGCAGGTCACGCTCATCGTGCGCCATCTGACCTGTCTGCGAGTACCGAAGGATGGCTGCGTTGGTACACTCGACGATGAACTCGCGAATGTCCATATCCACCTGACGCGAAGCGTACCATTCTTCATCCACCGCCCATTTGATGGGCAATCCGTAAATCTGCCATACGAAGTGCTCCGAAGCCAGGTGCTGTCTTGCGATCCACATATCTTCCACGGCAAAGTCATTGACGAAGTTCACCGTGACGCTGGGGGAGGATACGAATTCTTCCGTGACATCCTCATACTTGCGAAGGGTGGCCCAAGCCATCAGCCGCTTCTCGATTGTGACGACGCCATCCCTCATCAGCTCGCGAAGGGTACCGCCGGAGGGGTCTGCAATCCACCTGCGGGCGAAGGAGTAGGAGCATCTGCCGTGGAACACGATTCGGTACGGGCTGCCGTCAGCGGAGAGGTCGATGGTGGTGTTGTAGATGGATTCATCTACGAAGTTGGGGGTTTCTTTCATTGACATTTGCGATACTTCCTTTCTTTATTACGATGGCTTACTACCATCTTTCTATAGTTATATGGTACTACATCCGATTAACTTTGTCAACCATACGACCACAGTCCGATGTAATTTTTTTTTCAAACATCGTACCTCTGATCAGACTTGACAGTAGTCGCTATTCCGAATCCAGGCTCTCCCGGAATCGCAGACCGACTCCGGACCTCCTGGACATCGTTATGCTGATCGTTATATATACTTCGTTCGTATATATACGAATCATGTATATACATATACATACTATTCGTATATATATCTATATATCGTTCCGCCCCGACCTCCAGGAAAGAACATCGTGGGGAGCGAAGGCGTCCGGTGGGGAGAATCGTCCGGCGATGGTGGGGTCTCCAGGAATCGCCAGAGCGACTTCCAGGCGCCTGGAATCGCGGGTGCGATGTATGCATATGTCCCAGGTCGTCCGTCATCGTCCCGCCGGTCCGGCGCCGATGGTTTGAAAAAGGAAAGAGATGCGGAACGCGGTGCGATGGCCTGGACGGGATCTGATCCCAGGCACGATTAGAAAACAAAAAAAAGAACGGCGGTCATTGACCGCCGTTCTTTGGGATTGATTATGCTTTCTTCTGCTTTTCTAACATTGCCTTGTAAAGCTTTTCCAGTTCTTCAAAGGGCAGTTCCTTTGCAGTTTCAATCTTGGAATCAAGCTCTTTTTTGTTCTGTTCTTCAACCTTGGTTTTCAAGTCTTCAATCTTGGAATCAATAGTGGAGATTGAAAAAATCAAGCTAAGAATGGTTGTAACCTTTTTGGCTCTCTCAGCCGTCAGCCTATCAATCTCAGTCACATTGTTTGACTTGCTACCGCTTTCCGTGCGGCTTGCATTGCCGCTTTTCTTGACCTGCTTTTCAATGCCAACCAAAGCAAGGATAAAATTCTTACAAGCCGTGGCAGGGCTACCGCTCTGCTCAAATATGACTTTCTGAATACCATTGACTGCCTGTTCAACGGTCATTTTTCCGTGCCCTTGGTTATCTCTCCAATCATTGATAGTCAGAGAGCCGTTGACATTCTCCCACTCGTTAATAACTTGCTCGTCATTGGCTGAGAATGTGATTTTATTCTCATAAATGACTAGCGTGCCGTCTGCTTTCTTTGTGGCTTTCTTTTCCACTTTCTGATTGTATAACATTGTTTTACCTCTTTCCGGCTTGATAGCCTATTCAATTAATCAAAGGTCAATGACCTTTGTCAATTATGGATTATAAAGGATTGCATTAACATTGTCAACGGCTTTTTGAAAAAAAGTTTTCAATCTTTCCGGCGGTATATTTCCGGCGGTCATTCTTTCCGGCTTTCCGGCTTGAGTCCCATTTCTACATAGCAGGACATAACGCCCGCCGTTATGGGATAATTCCAGGAGTTGACCCACGGCCCGGGTTAGGCACTTCACCTCCCACACCCGACCTCTTTTTCACCTTTCGCCCTCCCCACCGTCACATTATATCCTGTGTTTTAGTGGTTCTAATTCCCCACTATCGTTCCATTTCTTGAGTTTTAGTGGTTTCATTCACCCACTATTGAGACATGTGGTTTTTGTGTTCCAGAGCCAAAAGCACCTGGTACCCGGGTTTTGTCACCGTGATCTGAAAAATATTTTTCTCTCATACCCCCAACTCTGTTGACACGGGACGTCTCATTTTGATATAATGAAAATAGGGGGAGACCTCTTATTTTAAGCATTTTCCAAATTAATATTATTAACTGGTAAGGAGACAGTTATGGAGACAAGATCCAATATCATTCAGTTCAATCCCAACGCTAACACCATTGACATCAATGCCTTGAGGTCTAACAGTGTACGACTCAAAGCAGGTCTGATTCTTCCGGCAGCTTCCACTTATGAAGAGGAGCTTGCGCCTGAACATTCTGCTGAACCCATCAAGAGCATGGATGACATCATGAAGATATCCAGATATCTGATTATGAACGCTAGGTACCGGGATAACATGCTGTTTATTGTAGGAATCAACTTTGGACTCAGAGTAAGTGACCTGCTTGAACTCAGGTTCTGTCATCTCATCAATAATAACTTCACGTTCAAGACCACCTTCCCTGTGTTTGAGAAGAAGACCAGGAATACGAGGAAGCACAAGAAGAACAGATATATCACTATTAATACCGCAGTGATTGAAGCCGTCACTTTGTATCTGGAGCATACGCCTGGAATCACACTGGACAATTACCTGTTCCGTTCTGAATCCATTAACAGTGGAAACAAGAACGTTCCTCTTAACAGAAAGTCTGTAGACCGTATTCTTAAGGGAATAGCGGATGACCTCGGACTGAACATGAGGGTATCCACTCACACATTGAGAAAGACCTGGGCTTACCACCAGATGGTAATGTCCAACAATGATCCCCGTAAACTCATCCTGTTATCCAAGATGATGGGTCACTCTTCCGTTACAATTACTTTGGATTATATTGGAATAACAGAAGAAGAGATTGAAGAAGCATATAAGAATCTGAATCTCGGCAGTGAAAAATATAATTATCTGAACTCCGGATTCATGGAAACCGAGCAGTTAATTGTATGACACTTCCCCACCGCTTCTGGTATTACTGGGATTTCACTGCAGATGACCACTGATTTATCTCCAACTCGCCCGCCACACATTTAATCTCAACACCAGTTTTGTCACACTTCCTGTGCACAAAATTGAAAAAAAGTCCTTATTCTATGCGGGTTTGCAGGCTCGTCCCTATAAAGTATATATAGAATTATTCAGTGGTAAATTCTCATAGCTATTTCTCTGGATATTAATTATCTTTTGAGCAGAGGGGTTTCCTGCTTCAATGAGCGTATGCTGCAGGCTATTGCTGTAAATTGAATGACAGTCCCCGAAATTCTCTGCACGGTTTATGTAAACTTATTTCATTATATATACATTTTGTTATATTATTTATTGTTTTACTGTGATTTCCTATTACTATTTGTTGATTATCTGTAATTTTACTATTATTTTTCATAATAAGAGGTGATGCATTTGAATGAGATACGTGTCGTGGACGCACGCATGGGTCGAGGCAAGACGTCCGCGGCAGAGGCGTACATGACGGCGTGCGGCGACCAGAGGCGGTTCCTGTACATCACTCCGTACCTTACGGAAGTGGAGCGCATCTGCGTGTCGTGTGACTTTGAGCAGCCAGACTCCGACCGCCATGCCAAGCTGACCGACCTGAAGGCCATGATGCACCACGGTCAGAACATAGCGTCTACGCACTCCCTGTTCTATCTGCTGGATGACGAGGCGCTGGAACTCGTGAGGCAGAAGCGGTATACGCTGATAATAGACGAGTCTATTGAAACTGTCCGGCGCGTGCCGATAACGTCCAAGGACTTTGATATCCTGGTCAGTAACTTTGCTACGCTGGATGACGACGGGTTCCTTCACTGGAATGACCCCGAGTATGACGGCAAGTTCGGCGGGTACAAGGATATGGCTGACAGCGGCTCGCTCTATGTGCTTGACCGTTCCCTGCTGTGCGTCATGAAGCCGGAGATGCTGATGGCGTTCGAGGACGTTATCATGATGACCTATCTGTTTGGCGGGCAGTACCAGAAAGCCTACCTTGACTTCTTTGGATTCCCCTATCGCGTGTGCGGTATAGATAACACGGACGGGTTCCGGTTTACAGACGAGCCGGACGCCCCTCCCCCAGTGGACTACAAATCTCTGGTTCTTGTCGTTGATGAGGACAAGCTCAACGCAGTGGGAGACTACAGGTACGCCCTGTCCAAAACATGGTATGACCGCAGGGGCGCGGAGAATGAGGATATACGCAAACTGCGCAATAACCTGAACACGTTCTTCCGGCGCAGGTGCTCCGTTGGAACAGACAAGCAGCTGTGGACGAGCTTCAAATCTGACAGATATAAGATAGAGGGGTCTACCGGCAGATACCATGACGCGTATCTCCAGCCGACCGCCAGAGCCACCAACGAGTACAGAAAGAAGACTGCCGTTGCCTATCTCATCAACAGGTTCATAGATCCCAACGTGAGCAAGTTCTTCGAGCAGCGCGGCGTGTCAATAGACGAGGATGAGTTTGCTTTGGGTGAGATGCTCCAGTTCATATGGCGGAGCGCCATACGTGACGGGCATCAGATCATCCTGTACATACCGAGCAAGCGCATGCGCACCCTCCTCCTCAAGTGGATGGATAAGAACAGTGAAGGGGGTGACGCTGATGATCGGTGACTATGAAAATAAATCAACAGCCTGTAATATGTGCCAGTACGGTATCTGTCCGTACAGGGACAGAGGGCGTGCGTGTAAGTGGTTCTATCCGGTTTATGAAGAAGACGCTGATTATATTAAGGACGAGTATTTGTATGATGACAGAAGAGAGTTCTATGACGAATTCATTGGTTACATTTCAGAGTATGATGACGACCTTTATTATGTGTAATTGTGTTTATTGTATCGACCTAATTTTGTCAACTCCGGGCGGTGATGTATATAAGTAAGCAAAAAGAGTTACAGAGATATATCTTCAAAATACATTCCTCCAGGCTCAGAAAGAGCAAGTGGAATCTCACGCTGTCTCTCACTGAAGCGAGGAAGAACAACGAGATCATTTCCATGGGCTCGTCACAGGTTCTGCGCTGGATAGACGAGTTAAACGGCCTGACTGAAGCTGACGCTTCAGCGAGGGAGATACGCCGGCAGATACGGCATCTGAAAAATGAAAAGGACAGTAAGAATAACCGCAAGGAAATACGGAAGCTCTATGATGAGCTGGACAGGATACAGTTCAAGCCGGACTACATGTCTCTGGTAATAGATAAGGAAAAGGACTATTACCGCGCCATGAAGGGGTTCTCCATAAACGGCATCACCTACCGACGCCTTGTGTCCACTGTTGGAGGAATGAAGACCGGCACCATAGTTTTTGTAAGTGAAAGGCTGCATGACATCCTGATGTCCAGAATAGAGAACGGGCGTGACATGACCAAGGAGATGGTTCCGGCAAAGCTGGAAGCGTACCGCGCACTTTCCTGCAGCGCCTCCATTCCGGTATCAATGCCGCACGGAATCCTTGTTGTCCATGATGCCGAGACTCATTTCACCGCTGATACCATTTATCTGAATGATGAGTGCGACGGCGAGCCGGAAATGGAATTCAGAAAGGACACGCCCATTACCATGGACTGCACGGACGGGTTTGGTATCATGCTCCCGTCTCTCGCCAAGAGATGGAGCGAAGAGCTCGGGCTGGATTATACGGTTGCCGGTGTCAATACCAGATTCTCATTTGAGAAGGGTATGGTGTTCACGTTTGACTTCTTGAAGTTTGCCGAGGATGTCGCCGGTAAATATATAGTGCCTGATGTATGGGGTAATCCTGTGGATATCAGGAACGTTGAGCTTATCCTTACGGAGAGCATGCTCAAACTGTGGGATAGCTATAAGAGCGTTGATGATTATCTGAATAACTGCATTGCCAACGGCTATCAGATAGGAATCACAAAGACATGCCCAAAATATCTGGAGAGCGAGAGGAATCTGAACTATCAGTTCATCCAGAGCTATGACCTTTCGGAAGATGATATAGACGAACTGATAGCTCCTACGATAAATGAGTTCAAGGATGTCCTTGGCGGAGACTGGAGAAAAACGCTGCTGTTCCTGTGCGGAAAGGGACTGACTGAATCCTCCCTGCCGCCCATGGAAAACAATTTCGCCAAAGCTCTGATGATAGAACCGGGCATTATGGGCGATAAGTATATCAGGGATAAGGTCTGGTACCTACTTAAAAATAAAATCAACGAAGCCAAGGTGGGCGTGATAAAAGTCCACGGCAATTACTCTATAGTATCAGGTGACCCATACATATTGTGCCAGAGCATCTTTGGTCTGGAACTGACAGGGCTGCTCAAGGCTGGAGAGATATACAACGCGTACTGGGCTGACAGTACCGCCGACCGTCTTGCATGCTTCAGGGCTCCAATGTCTTGTTACAATAATATCCGCATGGTGAGACCAATTAAAAACAGCGCCGCCAGAGAGTGGTATCAATATATGGATGCATGCACCATATTTAATGCGTGGGATACCGCGACCATAGCACTCAATGGGTGTGACTTCGACGGAGACCTTGTGATGCTTACGGACAATCCGGTTCTTGTCAGGAGACTTGAAGAAACTCCGGCAGTCATGTGTGTTCAGAGAAAGGCTGTAAAGAAAATCGTTTCTGAGCCTGATATAGTCAGGTCTAATCTGGATAGTTTCGGAAACGACATAGGCAAGGTCACAAACAGGGTGACCTCAATGTTTGAGGTGAGGTCCGGATATTCTCCGGATTCAAAAGAATACAAGATTCTTGACTATAGAATAAAATGCGGGCAGCTGATACAGCAGAATGTTATAGACAAGTCAAAGGGCATAGTGGCAAAGCCTATGCCCCGCGCATGGTATGACAGGCACGCGGTGAATCAGATGGAAGACGATGACATGCGCGCACTGTACAAGAGCATTCTTGCCGACAGGAAGCCGTACTTTATGCGGTATATATATCCTGACCTTATGCGCCAGTACAATACATATCAGAACAACACAAAGAGAAACGCCCTCAGGGAATTTGGCATGACCGTAGAAGAAATGAAGGAAGTGCCGTACGGAGCACTCACTGACGCGCAGAAGGAATTCCTAAGATACTATGACATACTGATGCCGGTAGGCGTCAGAGACTGTGTCATGAATATGATATGCCGAAAAATAGAGAAGCAGTTTGACGGTGCGCAATCCGTGGTGGCTGTAGACGAGGAGTTTGATTATTCGATTCTGAAGTCTGGTAATCCGTATTCTCCGGGTCAGTACTCTGCAGTAGCCAAGCTTCTCAAGGAATATAACGCAGACCTTAAGAACTACACCATCTTTTCAAAGTATGAGCGCCTGGATGAGGAGTCATACGGCATTGGGGTCGGCGGGATAAAGGAATCATTCATCAGAGATTGCCTTGCCGTGTGCTCTGACCGCGTTACACTATGCGATATTATGGTGGATGTTTGTTACAAGAAGAAATCAACGAAGAAGTTTGTGTGGGAAATGTTTGCTGATGTCATCATCTCAAATCTTCTTTCTCGCAATAATGGCGTAGCAAGATTCCCTCACAGAGATCCGGATGGGGATATAGTATACGGCGGAGAAAGGTTTTCAATAATGGAGACTGATATTTTATCGGAGGCCTGCTGATGGATATTGTATTAAATGAAGTTGCGTGGGCTGAAAACGCCCTGATAGAAAAATCACTCGGAAAGCATCCGAGTGAGACTCTCGGCAGAGTTGCCAAGTACTTTATACACGAGAAAGGATTGTCTCAGACAAAAGCCAGGGTCGAACTGGAAAACTTCCTCTTGGCGTGCGAACCGACCGCATCAAAGGTCATGTGGGAGAAGACGCTTGATCGTTCTATGAGGTACGGCGCAAAGTTTAAGCCGGTCAAGATAGACAGTGTAATTATTACAGCGGAGGAGCTTTCTATAATAGATGAGTTGCATGGCACACAACTGAGACGTCTTGCGTTCACACTGCTCTGCGTATCAAAATACATGAACGCAATTAATGGTGACATTGACTACTGGGTCAATACGCCGGACAGAGATGTGATGCGCATGGCAAACATCAACACGTCCGTAAAAAGACAGAGTCTTATGTACGGGCAACTGAGAGACGAAGGGCTGATCAGATTTTCAAAGCGTGTTGATAATCTTAGCATACAGGTTCTCTTTGCCTCAGAATCCGGAACGCCAGAACTCTATGTCAGGGATTTCAGAAATCTTGGATATAGATATATGATGAGGACGAGCCAGCAGTATTATGAATGTGAAAGATGTGGACTTGTATGTAAAGAGTCTGACGGGAAAACAAAAGGAAGAAAGCGAAAGTATTGCGTTGAATGTTCTGTGAAAGTAAAAACAGCCCAGAGTGTTAACTCTGTAATGAACAGAAGAAAATATGTCAACGGAAAGGACAATCCATACGTTGTCTATATGCACGAGTTCCCTGACGGTAAGAAATACATAGGAATGACCGGGCAGCCGCTGACGAGAAGATGGGGCAACGGTCACGGGTATGATGACCAGCCGGATGTGTCTATGGCTATAGCAAAGTACGGATGGGATTCCGTGCGGCACTACCTGCTGTTTGAGAATCTAACAAAGGAACAAGCGTACGAGAAGTGGATAGAGGCAATCAGATTATACAAAACGTATATGCCTGAATATGGGTATAACCGGGCGTTTACAAATATTATTAATAAAGATTTGGCCTGTAAACCCGTTGATATTGGGGTTACAAGGCTTACCCCGGTTATGCTGGATAATCACGGTAAAATGGTCTGCTAATCGCCACGTATTGAAAAAATAGAGTCCGTAACCCGTTGCAACACAACGGGTTACATCTATTTTGATGTTTTGTAATAAATGGTAATGAGTATTCGTGTGTATTTTTGCAACAATATGTATATGTCCCATAAACACGGAGTTGCACAGGATAAAATGCTCTTTGCTAATAAATAGAAAAAGGGGAATGATCATACTTAATGATCCAGATAAGTAAAGAAGAAAAGAGTTCAATTATTAAAAAGTATCCGGATATCGGAATTGTGCGCACGGTTAGGCAGAAGTCTAAACGCCATAGATATTATATGGAGGAGCGCCGTGACGCCATGCAGGAACTGAGGAAGCTCAGGGGTGAATATAATGAACCGAGGTCTTCTCGCAAGAAATCAAATAAATATAACCAGAATAGAAATGTGAGAAGAAACGGAAACGACAGGAGCTCTGATTAAGATGCAGCTTGACAGGGCGAAGAATGAGAGCCTGTACGATTATCAGAAGAGGCTTGTGTACGGCAAGCTCGTAGATAAGACGCTCGCTGATTATGACTACTCGGAAATAGCAGAGAAACTATATGGGAAAGCTTATGCAAGCGATGTTGCCAGAAGAATGATGTATGGCACGCGCATGACAATTGAAGCGCTTGAAGACGAGAACTATTCTTTCATAGGAGACGCGTGCGGCGCTGACGGTTCTGATTCTGCGAAGAGCGTTCTTGATGAGATAGAGCGTCAGAGAAATGAACTGAAGAAAGAAAGGCAGAAGCTGACCGACCAGCGTACGGCATTTAATAAAGTAGTAAGGGACAGGGCAAGACAGGAAGAGCTGAATGAGATACTCACGAGCGCTATTGCTGGTGCGGATATAGAGCCGCTCGAATATAGCGGGTGCTGTGAGCGTGTGTCAGATAAAGATATGATAGTGTCTTTAAATGACATACACTACGGGGCTACCATATCAAACAATTGGTGCGTATATGATACATATATATGTCGTGAAATGTTCAGACTCTATCTTGATAGAATTATTGCCGCCGCTGAAACACACAAATGCGAGAGGTGCTTTATCACAGGGGCTGGCGACTTTATCAGCGGCAATATTCACTATTCAATTGCGGTAACAAATAAAGAGAATGTCATTGACCAGATTATCGGCGTGTCTGAGCTTATTTCTGAATTTATATCTGCGCTCAGCTCTCATTTTAATGAGGTGCACTTCGTATGTGTTTCTGGCAATCACAGCAGAATTAATCCGAAGAAGGACGACAGCCTTGTTGAGGAACGTCTTGATGATCTCGTTGGCTGGTACCTGAAGGCAAGACTCCAGAATCATGAAAATGTTTTTATAGATGACGATACGAGGATTGATGCGACAATGGCATTGTTCTCTGTTCGCGGGAAAAATTATCTTCTTGTCCACGGAGACTTCGACCCATCTGTGTCTGGAGTGCAGTCTCTTCAGACTATGGCGCGTGTTCCGCTGTACGCAGTATTCTGCGGACACAAGCACCACAATTCCATGGATGTTGTTCAGGGTATACGTGTAATGATGGCTGGCGGGTTCCAGGGTGTGGATAGGTACTGTGTGAATAAGAGGATCTATGGAGAGCCAGAGCAGATGATATGTATATGTGATGATACTGGAATTATTTGCCAGTATGATGTTCCGCTTAAGGTTTAACTAAACAACGGAGGAAGAGAAAAAGGATGCATAAAAGAGATTACATTGCGCTTGTAGCAAACAAGCTCAGAGAGGATGACATGAGGAAGCCCATTATTCTTGGAAAGTACAGACTATATGTCAGTGATTCTGAGGGCAAGCAGGTTCACTTTGATGTCAAGCAGAAAGACAAGGAAGTTCCGTATACTGCTGAAGATGTCACAAAGATACTGGATGCGTGTATTGAGGTGGCAGAGAATCTCCTGAAGACTGGAGAAAATATACAGATTAAGGGGTTCGGCACTCTCGGTGTTCAGCAGCGGAAAGCGACTAGAGTAAAGATTCCAGGGACGGAGAATTGGTGCGACATTCCTCCGACATATGTCCCGAAGTTTCAGTACGGCCAGAGCCTGAGAATCGCGGCAAAAATATACGAGCTTTCTTTAAAAGAGAATGAAGAAAAGAAGAAAAAGGAACCGGAGCCGGACTATTTGGAAGATGATTTAATGTGAGTATAGTAGATTCAACAGCATCACCAACCGTGTGCAGAAAATGCGGGACTGCCTATTCAAGGTTGAAAGGCTACTTCCCTGTTTGTTACTCCGGTTTATATAAGGGTACAGGGTATCTTCCGTACTGCAACAGTTGCATTGACGAGATGTATGATTCATTTTTGTCAGAGGGGTACAGCCCGGCGGATACCGTCAGGCAGATGTGCAGGAAGCTTGACATATATTGGAACGAGAAGCTGTTCACAGATTCTGAAAAGATGAGCGCGAGCAGGTCTGTGATGCGAAGCTATATTGCGAAGACAAATTCTTCTCGCATCGTCGGCAAGTGTTACGATGATACATTGCGTGAGGAGAATGCTTTGTGGGTATGGCCTCGTCATTATGATGAAATCAGCGCCCCTGTCACAGATACTGTGCAAGAAGATGAAGAGGATAACAATATTGAGGTAGACCCAGAGATAATGGCATTCTGGGGACCTGGCAACACACCAAAGATGTATCAGGAGCTACAGCAGCGATATTTGTATTGGAAGGAACATCTCCCTGCCGGTGTCAATATAGATGACATCGGTGTTCAGGCGTTGCTGCGACAGATATGTAGTGTGGAAATAGAGTTGAATAAGCTCAGGGCTGCCGGCAAATCAACAGACAAGGCGGTAAACAGTCTCAATACGCTTCTTGGCTCTGCGATGCTAAAACCGGCCCAGAAAAAAGATGAAGCGGATGCCGCAATAGACAACACTCCGTTTGGTGTTTGGATAAAAAGATGGGAAGACGGTAAGCCGATTCCGGCACCAGACACTCAGCTTGAGGATGTCGATGGAGTCAAAAAATATATATTCACGTGGTTGCACGGACATTTGTGCAAAATGCTTGGGATAAAGAATTCGTATTCAAGGCTATATGATGAAGCCATAGCGGAGATGAGAGTAGAAAAGCCGGAATTTGACGACGAGGACGACGAAGCGTTTATCTACGATGTGTTCTCTGAATCAGACAATGATTGATTGGCGGTGATGCACAATGACGCGCCACGACAAAATCATGGAGGGAGCGGCGCGGTATTGTGCATATTATAGGGCTAACCCGCACCGCTTCGTCGCTGATTATCTTCATATAGAACTGAAGCTTTTTCAAAAGATATTGATAATCATGATGAATATGACCTCTACGTTTGTTTTTATAGCGGCGAGAGGTATAGGCAAAACATATTTGAGCGCCATCTTTTGTGTCATGCGATGCATTCTATACCCGGGAACAAAGATATGTATTGCTTCCGGTACAAGAGGACAGAGTATCAACGTTCTTCAAAAGATACTGCTCGAACTAAAAATCAACTCCAGAGAACTCACGGCGGAGATGGACGAGAAACAATCAACCATAAACGGAACGAACGCCCAGATAGTATTTAAGAACGGTTCATATATTAAGGTAGTTACCGCGTCTGATACTGCTCGAGGTAATCGAGCCAATATCTTACTGCTAGATGAGTTCAGAATGATATCGAAAGATGTTATAGATACCATTCTCAGCAAGTTCTTAACACAGCACAGGATGCCGCTGTATAGTTCTCTGACTGAGGAAGAGCGCAAAAAAGAATATGCGGCTGAAAAGAATATGATAATGTACTTGAGCTCTGCATATTGGGCGGACCACTGGTCTTATATGAAATGTAAGGATACATTCAAAAACATGCTGAATGATACGCGGCATCAGTTTGTGTGCGGTCTTCCCTACCAGCTATCCATCAAAGAGGGACTGCTGTATGAGGATAAGGTGTTAGACGAATTGTCCGAGTCTGACTTTAATGAAGTAAAGTTCAGTATGGAGTATGAGGCATTGTTCTATGGTTCTGCTGACGGGGCGTTCTTTGACTTTAATTCGATATCAAAGAACAGGCGAATAAAATATCCGATGCTACCCGACCGTTTGGCAATAAAGCTTGGAAATAGTCACCACGTAAAGATTCCTCCGAAACAAAACGGGGAAATCAGAGTCCTCTCTGCTGATATCGCCTTAATGTCAAGCCGCAGGAATAACAACGACGCGAGTGCAATTTTCATTAACCAGATGTTGCCGGTCAAAGGAAGCAGGTACATTAATAATATAGTGTACTGCGACACGGATGAAGGAATGCGCACAGAAGACCAAGCGTTGAAGATTCGCTCGCTGTATGACGAGTACGCGTGCGACTATATAGTGCTTGATACTAACGGTGTCGGTCTTGGCGTATATGATTGCCTCGCCAGAGATATGGTTGATCCGGAAAGCGGATTGATTTATCCGGCTCTTTCCTGTGTCAATGATAAAACTATGGCGGAGCGTTGTACGGTCGCCGGCGCGGACAAGGTAATATGGTCTATCAAGGCGAGCGCACAGATGAATTCAGACTGTGCGTTTTTGCTTAGAGAGGGGTTCAGGAGCGGGAAGATACGACTTCTTGTTTCTGAGTTTGACGCAGAAGTATTGCTGTCTGAAATACGAGGATATAATTCTCTGAGTCAGGCGGACAAGATTGCGTTGCAGATGCCATACATACACACGACACTTCTGATTGACGAACTCGTGAATCTGAAGCACGAAGAGTCCGGAGGCAAGATTAAGATACACGAGAGGTCCGGAATGCGTAAGGATAGATACTCGAGCCTGTCGTATAACTATTATATTTCGACGCAGCTGGAAGCAAAGATGAGCAAAAGGAATGCCTTAAATAATGATGATGTGAAGTACTTTATCATTAAGGCACCAAATTATAAAGGAAGGCGGTGAGGTACTCAATTGGAAGAATTAATGGAAGAAGTGAAAGAAGAGATTAAAAGAGAAGAGTCTCTTTTGTCGGAAGGGCGTGAATGGAATATCGGTATTTCTCCAAAGTTCGCGCTTATTAACAAACTCATTACAAGGGATTTGAATAATTACGGCAGGGCAACATACGGCCCTTCATTTTTCTTATACACTAAAGAACATATCAACATGTTCCTGTCTAACCCATATAAGTATGAGAAGAAGTTACGCAGGGCAATTGCCTATATCTATGGTGCTTCTCCGCACTTCAGAAGACTTATTCAGTATTTCACTAGTCTGACGGACCTCGCGTATATTGTATCTCCATACAAAGTTACCGACCCTAAGACTATAAACAAAAAGAGCGTAAACAGAAACTATAGGAAGGTTCTTAATACGCTTTCTTCGATGAGTATCAAGACTCAGTTTCCGAAAATCATTACAGTTTGTCTCAGAGATGATGTATTTTACGGAACGATGTGGGTAACTCCTGACAGCATCACGATTCAGCAGTTGCCTTCTGACTACTGTAAGATATTGTCTATTGAGGGAAACGTACTGAATGTAGCTTTTGATTTCTCTTATTTTGTAACGAGAGAGGATATGCTTGACTACTATCCTGAAGAATTCAGGAGAAAGTATGAACAGGTTTATCAGAAAAACAAGTTGCTTCAAAGATGGATTGAGCTTGACGCGCCTACGTCATTTGCTATCAAATACAACTCAGACATTCTTGAGTACGCCATTCCCCCGTTCGCCGGTCTGCTCAGGGATATATATGATATAGATGACTACAAACTGCTGAAAAAGGCACGTGAGGAAATCGAGAACTACGCCATGCTTGCCATGAAGCTTCCGATGGATGACGAGGGCAACTGGTTGCTTGACTACAAAAAGGCGGAAGAGTTCTGGAGGAACCTCGATGCTGTAATGCCGCCTGAGGTGGGATCAATCCTGTCTCCTATGGATATAGACAAAATCAGTTTCGAGCGTTCTCATGACGGTGACACTGACACGGTGGTTGAGGCGGAGGATAACCTATTCTCTGCCGCCGGTGTGTCTTCGCTTCTGTTCAACAATACGAGGGCAAGCGCCAACGCATTGCTCCTCTCCATCAAGGTAGACCAGGAGCTTACGTTCAGCATCGTAAAGAGCATTGAAGACATGCTCAACAGATATATCCAGTATCAGAACTATGGCAAGAACTTCAAGGTAACATTCCTTGACGTAAGCACGTTTAACAGAAAAGAAGCCGGAGACGCGTATCTTAAAGCCGCGTCTTACGGTCTGCCTACGATTTCAATGTATGCTGCATCTCAGGGACTTAGTCAGGCTGAGCTTGACAGTATGAGCTTCCTCGAGACGGATGTTCTTGAATTGCAGAAAATATTTAAGCCTCTTATTAGTTCGACTCAGTTAAGCGCTGAAGAAGTTAGTGTAAATAATGAAGCGGTCAACAATGGTTCCAACCCGGAAACGGGCGGAAGACCTCAGATGGAAGGGACTGACCTTACGGATTCCGGCGAGGAGTCCAGAGAAGACAGTTCTGACTGGGGGTAATAGGAATTGAAAAAGTTCATATACGTGTTTGACAAGGACGCCCGCGACGCACTTCTGAAAGCTGGATTCAAGCTTTTGAAAGAAGATGAACGCGGAAATGTTTATATCTTCATGAACCAGGACAAATCTTCATATGCGTTAGCTGAGTTTAGCTATATTGAAAACGACACGCTGACATTCTGATATATGTGTCGTAATTACAAAGATAGGAGGTGGTTGAGATGGGAATCATGATGAGTATTCCATATGAGCTTGATGAGTGTTCGTCTATATACAATGTCAGAGATTTAAACTCCTCGTTTGCTCTTGGCAGTATCAAAATTCTGTATACCGGTCCGAACAGAAACGGCTCTTTCTTTTCCAAGGAAAGTGTCCAGAGGGCGCTTCCCTCTTTAAAGAACGTGCCGATTGTCTGCCATTATGATTATGAAGAAAACGAAATTGGCGGGCATGATGTTGAGGCGGTTGCTTCTCCTGACGGAAAGCTTACAATCAGGAATCTTACGTCTCCGATTGGTGTTGTGCCTGAGGCTGCGAAGTTCAGGTTTGAAACGAGCCCAGACGAAAATGGAACGGAGCACGAGTATCTCATTGCAGACAATGTCATCCTGTGGAAGAGACAGGATGCCTATAGTCACATCGTGAATGATTTGGATGGACACATATCTCACTCTATGGAAATCAATGTCAAGTCAGGAGACTTTGACTCAAAACGAGGATTATATACGATTGATGATTTTGAGTTTACTGCTCTCTGTTTGCTTGAGAATGTTACTCCATGTTTCCAGGGCAGTGCGCTTCAGTTGTTCTCAATAGAAAGCATAGAAGAGCAGATGAAGCAGATGGCGGCTGAATTAAAAGAGATTAAGAATCTTTTCAGCGCAATCAACGCGGATGCGGATTCGCAGCCGCTTGATATAGAAAAACTGAATATAGAAAAGTATCAATCAGAGGAGGAAGGAGGAGAAACGGTATTGGAAGAAAAATTAGCGTTACTTGCTGAGTATGGACTTGACGTCGACGAGCTTGATTTTACGCTCGATGATTTGAGCATTGATGAGCTTAAAGAAAAGTTTGAATTACTTGCAGCGGAGAAGGCTAAGGCGGAGGAGCCTGAAACGGCGGAAGGCACAGAAGAACAGAACTATGAACTGAACGGAAATGTAATGGAATATCTGTGCGAGGCTGTGTATGGTCTTGGCAACATTGATACGCCATGGGGTCCGGAGCCCAAATATAGCATCATCGATTTTGATGCTGACGCGTCTAAGGTCTACGTATTTGATACGGCTGACTGGCGGATGTACGGCTTCAATTATTCCGCCAACGGCGACGCAATTGTTATCGATGTTGATAGCAAGGCTCGCGTTAAATGGGCTATTGCCGAATACGATGAAGGAGAACAGCCACTCCCCTTCTCTGGTATGTTCGAGAGGGCTTCTGCAAAAATCAATGAAGTCAGCGCAAGTTATGACGAACTGTTTGAGAACAAAGAAAGCCTTGCTGCCAAGTATGAAGACATGAGCGCCGAGATGGATGCTTTGTCCGAGGAGGTTGCCGGTCTCAGACAGTACAAGGCTGATGTTGAGCACGCCTATGCTCTTGCAAAAATCGAGGAAGTTCTGAGTCAGTTCAATGATTTGGAAGGCGTAGAGGCGTTCGAGTCTATCAAGGAACATGCGGAAGAATTCGATATCGAAACTCTCGAGGAAAAGTGTTTTGCCATCCGTGGCAGAAACAACACGTCTGTAAAATTCTCTTATGAGCCCAAGATGCCGAAAATCATTGTGGCGTCTGGAGACAACAGAGACTCCGACGACAGCGCCGCTCCCTATGGCGGCATTGTCGAATACTATGAGTCCAAAACATTTAATAATTAAGGAGGAAAACAATTATGGCACATGCAGTTGTACGCACGGACAATCTTGCTTCCACCGACGTGCGCGGTGGCGAGGACCTTGTCTCGGTTCGCTATCAGCCTTCTGATACGATGACTGAAATCGACAACGGTAACGTTGTTCTGCTGAGCGGTCTGGAAGACGGCGAGCGCGAAATTTATGTGGGTGTTACTCCCGCGGCTAATTCTCCCATTGAAGATGTTGTTATCATTACTACTCCCGAGGTCATGTATGACGAGCGCCTGCGCAATCTCGACGAGTGGTACAACGTGGCTGGCAAGCCCGCCCGTGGCTCTCATTTCCACAGAAATGATACCTTCAGTGTTACCAAGGACGCTCTGGACGGCAAGTCCGAGCCTGAGGTTGGCGACATTGTTGAGCTGAAGGCTGGCACCAAGATGAACGTTGCCGCTTCCCTGACCAGTGGTTCCACCCAGATTGGTACAATTCTGGCTATCGAGCAGGCTGGCCGTTATCTGTTCTACGTCATCAAAGTAGACTAATCAATACTGAAAGAAGGAGGAAATTACAATGCCTGAAATCAAAGATATTGTTAAGCTCGCAGTTGACGCTCATAGCGGCAACGTTGAGAAGTATTCCATGGCTCAGTCCATGGAGACGCTGCGTCAGGCTCTGATTGACGCTAATGGCGGCAGCACTACTCTGGACTATCGTAAAATCAGGGACGGTCAGTGCGCCGGTCTGTTTGCTCTTGTTGAAGAGATTCTGAGCCGCACCGTCGTCGAGGGTCTGTCCTCCGACGACTTCTTTAATTCCATCGTTGACTTCCGCAATGTTGCTGAAGGCGACAAGAACGTGTTCCTCGTAGAGGATAGCGACCTGTTTGTCGTTTCCGAAGTTGCGGACGGAACGCAGGCTATTCGTCGTCAGCGCCTTGGCGGCGTGAACGAGGTCTCCATCCCGACGAGCATGAAGATGGTTCGCATCTATGAAGAGCTGAACCGCATTCTGTCCGGTCGTGTGGACTTCAACCAGTTCATCGACAAAGTGTCCAAGTCCTTCGAGCAGAAGCTGCTGAACGACATTTACAGCCTGTGGGCTAATGCTACCGCCGCCGACTTTGGTGGCACCACCTACTTCCCCGCCGCTGGCACCTATGATGAGGACGACCTGCTTGACCTGATTGCTCATGTCGAAGCGGCTGCTGGCGGACGTCCCGCCACCATCATTGGCACCAAGAAGGCTTGCCGCGTGCTGGCTCCCTCCATCATGGCCGAGGAGGCTCGTGAGGAGCTGCACAACATGGGTTACTATGGCAAGTTCTATGGAACGCCAGTCGTGACCATCCCGCAGCGTCATCAGATTGGCACCACGAACTTCGTGTTCCCGGATGACATCCTGACGATTATTGCCGGCGACGACAAGCCCATCAAGGTTGTCTATGAGGGCGACCCGCTGGTCATCGCTCGCGATCCGTTCCTGAATGCTGACCTGACTCAGGAATATGTGTACGGTGTCAAGTACGGTGCCGGTATCGTTCTGGCTGGCGGCAACGCTGGTATCGGTCGGTACGAGTTCTAATTAATTGAATACAAATTAAGCGGACGGGTTATTCCCGTCCGCAGGAGAAAAAGGAGATAATAAAAATATGGCAAATACTACAACCAGTAAACCAAAAGAAACTGAAGAGACCGTAACGGAAGAGCCTGTGAAGCTTGTTGTCAAGGAGATGGATTTATCTCAGCTGATTCCTGTCAGGAATGGTTTTCAGGGCAAACTGATTTACAAGAGTCCACGCACAAATGAAAAGTTTGTGTGGGATAGTTTTGGGGACGAACAGGAGATGGAACTGCGAGAGCTCAAGAGCGCAAAGAGCGCCGCGAAGAAATTCTTTACCAATAACTGGTTTGTCTTCGACAAAGATTACATGTGGGTCATTGACTATCTTGGACTTAAGAATTTCTATAAGAATGCTCTGAATGTGGAAGATTTTGACACGCTGTTCACCAAGACTCCGGCAGAGGTTGAGAAAATTATTTCCAAACTGTCCGAAGGACAGAAGAAGTCTGTGGCTTACAAGGCTCGTCAGATGATTGCTGATGGAGAGATCGACTCCAATAAGGTAATCACTGCTCTCGAAAGGGCTTTAAAAATCGAGCTGGTTGAAAGATAAGGAGGCGTGGCCATGGGCCTCTCATACGATATTTTTACTGGCGCTTTCTTATCCAAGATTACGGAGTATGACTTCGCCAACATGCTCACAAATCTTTCAGATGGTGACCCGTCTGAGATAGTCGATGGCTATATGAAACGCGCCATATCAGCATTTAAGAATGTTTGTCAGTACGACCTGACGTCAACGGCTGATGATGCCACACGCGAGTTTGATATTGACATGGCGGACGAAGATGTTGATGAAATCGTTGATATTATTTCTGAGGGTATGGTAGTCCAGTGGATGAAGCCTTTTGTATATCAACAGGAGAACCTTCAGAATGTTTTAAACACGAGGGACTTCACGACGTATTCTCCTGCGGAGCTTCTGCTTCGCGTCGGGAATGCGTACAGACAGGCGCAGAAAGACTATACTCAGATGGTTAGAGAGTATAGCTATAATCACGGAGACCTTACGGTACTCCATATATGATTATAGAGACCGTTGCAGGGGTGGAGATAACTGACGAGATTCTGAATAAGTATTTCAGTAATCTTGTGAATCTCTTTTTTAAAATACTTCCGATGAAAGAGAAGGAAGAGGAGACGCTGGACGTATATCTGCGCACGCTTCAGGTTGAACTCCTCGGTTGTAAGAATCTGATAATAGTATTGAACAACGATTCCAGAATTCTTTCACTGGTAAGTATCCTGCAGTATCTGATTGACTATCCGGAATGTTCAGTTCCTGATGTCAGACGAGAGGTTTTTCACGCGATTTCTATCTGCAATAAGATGAAGTCACTGTACGGAAAGAGCAAGGGGGTGTCGGAATGAGCGCATGGGATTCTTATATGGCGAGGGCTGCCGTTAGAGGAACAACTAGACGAGAGTCTACCAAGATAAGAGAACAGAGGTATCTGAACAGGCACATTCCGGAGAGCCTCTCTTATCATACGGCATCCATTATCGATAGCCGACAGCTAATGCCGGGTATCGACAGGAAGTATTGCCCGTGTGAAATATCAGACCAAAATGTTGCCATTATAAACACTGACAACCTAGACAAGAAGACGATTATATCGCTTCCGGGTGAGACGCTAAGACACGGAGATATTGTTTTTTGGATGGATCAGTATTGGTTGATTATCGAAAAGGACTACAATACTGAGCTATACACGAAGTGTGTAATGCAACAGTGCAATTACCTGCTCAGATGGATTGATGATAACGGAGAGATGTTTGAGGAGTGGTGTATTGTTGAGGATGGCACAAAGTATCTGACCGGTGAATATGAGGATCGTTATTTTGTAACAACTCGCGGCGACTCGAGAATTTCAATCACGTTACCAAGAAACGCGCATACATCTATTATGAGGAGAGACTGCAGGTTCCTTGTTGATGAGCCTACTTTCACAGAGCATATGATGGCATACTCTCTGACAAAGCCGCTGAAGCTCGGAGCTACATACGGAGAAGACGGTGTATATAAGTTTGTCTTACAAGAAGTCGTAATGACAGACGATGATAATCCAGAAATTAGAGTGGCGGACTATTATAAGTATTATGACAGACCGCCCGGAAGTAAGAACATCAATACGTCTACAGACGAGCTTATTGATCCAGAACACAACATTGATGAGGATACCGGAAGGAAGGTTTGGTTGTAATGTATTTACAGGAATTTTACGATTACAAGAATCAAATCATGGAGGATATCCTTACCGACGAGGAAGTTGTACATCTTATAGAAGACTCGATAGATATGGAGAATGCGAAAGCGCTCGCGTATTCCAGAGTATTTCCGTATGAGTATCTTCCGGAGACCGTCGAGGATGGAAAGACTTTCGTATGTATAGATGTTGATATTCAGTCTGTTGATAGCAAGACGTTTCTCTCCCCTGTTATTCATGTGTGGGTTTTTACTCACAAAACAGAAATGAGATTGCCGGAGGGCGGCGTACGTATTGATGCTTTGTGCTCCGCAGTTTGCAGGCTGATTAACGGGAGCAGGATGTATGGTCTTGGTGAGTTGAACATATATTCTGTCAAGAGATTTGCTCCAATGACGGACTTTCAGGGAAAGGTAATGACATTCATTGCTTCAGACTTTAACAGGGCACATCCGACCGGAAAAATAATTCCGTCTAACAGGAAAGCTGGCGTATGATTGTCTACTGTTAATCTTCTTTATAAAGCCGAAATCCCTATTAACGACAATGTTAAAATAATTATTCCGTCGGTTCGTGATATTTTAAAAGACGAGGACGGTTATTACGCGATGGTAAGTTGTCTGACCGCTATGCCGATCGATATGATGTGTCAACTGGACGACATCGGCATTGACTTTACGACAATAGATGCGTATGAATTATTCTTGCTATTGTTTCAGGGACTAAAAGATCAGGACACGTCTCTTATATTTGGCGATCTTGATTTAAGCAAGTTTGAGATGGCAATCAATGAAGAAAATGGTAAGTTGATAATGTTGGATAGACAACACGATATTATTATCGATAAAGCTATATACGACAAGATTTCTACCATTTTAAGAAACATACACGGCATTGAAAAAGACAATAGGAAGCCTGCTAATGCGCAGGCTAAGAGCTATATGCTTGAACGTGCTCGGGCGAAAATGAAGCGAAATAAAAACAAGGCGAAGAAATCTCAGCTCGAGCCATTGATTATATCTATGGTTTGCACAGAACAGTATAAATATGATTTCAACAGTACGTTGGATTTATCAATATACCAGTTCAATGAATGTGTTAAACAGATTATGAGAAAGGTTGCATACGACAACCGAATGATTGGTGTGTATGCCGGAACGGTAAGCACCAAAGAACTTAGCCGGGATGATCTAAACTGGCTTGTTCAATAATAAATAAGGAGGAAGATAGTAATGATTAATGTTCAGGATATTGTAATTACGAGTCTTGAAACCATTTCTGCGTTTGATATCACGACTGGTAATTACCTGTTTACCATTGATGAGCTCCAGAGCGCTTCCCTCGCGAACGGCCAGGAGACCGCCGAGATCACCGGTAAGCAGGGTCGTAAACTGTCCAGCATGAAGCGTAATAAGACCGTTACGGTCAGTGGCGAGAATGGTATGGTCTCCGCTGGTCTGCTCGAGATGCAGACGGGCGGCACGTTTGCCAACAAGGCTACCGACGTCATGTGGACTGATTATCTGACGGTCGACAACACCAACGCCGCCACCACGTCTTACAAGGCTATCGGCACTGCTGGTTCTGAAATTATCGAGTGCTACATCAAGAACACTGATGGTACGCTCGGCACCGAGCTGACGCAGGATACCACCGCTGCCGCTGGCAAGTTCTCGTATACCGCCAACACCAAGAAACTGCAGTTCCATACCGACGTCGCTGCCGGTACTGAGGTCGTTGTGTTCTACAAGAGACACATCACCGCCGACGTGCTTGCCAACGAGAGCGACAAGTACTCCAAGAAGTGCTCTCTGTATATCGACGCTCTGGGCGAGGACCGCTGCGCCAACGTGTATCGCGTGCAGTTCTACATCCCCAAGGCTGACTTCTCCGGCGAGTTCACCTTCGATATGGGCGACAACCAGACCATTCACTCCTTCGAGGCCGAGGGTCTGGCTGGCGCTTGCGGAGCTGGCGGCGCTCTGTGGACTTACACCATCTTTGGTGCCAACACCGCTGACACTCCCGTTTCCTAATCGGATAGGATAATAGAACAGAGCCCAGCACGCCTCTCATCGACGCGGACCACGTCTGGGACTTTTAACGGAGGAGGGTAAGACACCCTCCTCCGTATTATTGAGACGAAGGAGGCCGTTATGGCGAAAGGCACTAGAATCTGCAGGGTGTGCGGAAAAGAGTATGAGTACTGCCATTCCGTTAAGACATGGGATGGTATTAATAGGTGGCAGGATATTGCGTGCTGCCCAGAGCATGGTGCTCAGTATTTTGCCGAAGTTCTTGGCAACAGTGGCGCAAAGGCAAATGTTGACTATCAGGTTCTTAACAAATCTGACGCAGAAAAGAAACCTGAATCTCAGAAGTCTAAGAAGACGGCACGTCCGCAGAAGCAGATTAATGATGTAATTGAAAACAGTGAGTCTGAAGAAAAAGACTAATAAGGAGACAGCGTGAGCTGTCTCCTTATTTTTACTAATCATGGGTGGTGGTCAGATGCCAAATGAACATGCCATTACTATGACGATAGATAATGAAGTGATTGACAAATACGCAGAATATTATTTTTCAATACATACACGCGCAAAGAATAAACCAATCAAAAATCCGTATCATGAATCTATCAATCAGTGGATGGTAATGAAGCGCGCAATGATGAACGCGTTGAAACAAAAATGGAAGGACTTTATTAAATGGTTCGTTGAAGAACAAGGTTATTCTAACCTGCACATTGAAAAATGTGAAATAAGTCAGAAGATATATTATCCAAATCATCGCAGGCATGATGTCGACAATAGTACGCCGAAGTTCATTTTGGACGGACTGGTTGAGAGTGGAATGATTGTTGATGATGACAGCCTGCATGTAACTAAATTGATTCTTGAGTGCGATGTTGATACAGACAATCCTCGCACTGAACTACTCATTACACTAATGAAATAAAGGAGATTTGATTATGGCTACTAAAACAAAAAAGGTTTCTATCACCGCTATGGATAAAGCTATTAGTGAGAACATCGCCAGGGTAACAACTATTGAATGGTGCGGTCTTGAGATAGAAGTTACAAGAATGATTCCGTTTAATGAAGCTGTTGTCCTTATTGAGAACGCGGCTGCGGCATGTTTTGCAAACGAGGATTCTTCGTACATGCCGTACGTTCTGTGGCCTGCTCTTAGGGCTGGAATCATTGAGGCGTATACAAATATTACCATGCCGTCTAACCCTGAGAAAATATACGCGTTTGCATATGCGGACGGACTGTACGATAAGATTCTTGCCAACGTGAACGGAGCACAGATTGACGATATTATCAGCGCCACCATTGAAATGGTCAAGGCGGCTGTTGATTCCAAGACTTCTGCCATCAGCAAAGAGATGTCCGATATCCATAGCTACCTGGAAAATTTAGACAGCGGACTGTCCGACGTTCTTTCCGGAGTTGGCTCTGATGATTTAAAGAAGTTGATCAGCGCTGTGAATAATGGTGCGCTTGACGAGGATAAAGTAGTAAAGGCGTATTTAGATACATATAAAGAATAATTAAAAATAGAAAGGGGTGGCGTGCGCAACGTTGCGCGAATGATATGGGCGAACCTAGATCTCTATCTCCGGCAGAATTAATGCATGCCGCCGGTGAACAAGATAAACATATCAGGGTTTTAAGATGGCACAACTGCAGTATTTCAATTAAAAAGCTTCTTACAATGGAGGAATATGTTGATACTGTTATGAGCATTATTAACAGTTGTCAGAGGGACGACGGCAGTGTGTCCATAGAGTTGTTGGATTTTTCATTTAGAGTAAACATTGTCAATGCGTATGCGTATGTTTCGCTTCCGGAAGAATTAGAGGATTTATATTATTTGATGTACTCTTCTGATTTGTATGATTTTATATGCGAAAATGTGAATAGCGCGCAATTGAATGCAATCAGACGATCCGCTGAGAGAATGATATATAGCGAATGTGGTGATGTATAAATGGAAGTTACTGGACTGGATAAACTGCAAGAATACGTCAAGACGACAAGGATAATCAAGGAAGGATTGGCATCAATTGCGCAGAACATTATTGTAAAAGCGCAGAATGAAGCTCCAAAAATAAAAAAGACTGTCCATCAAAGATTTCTTCCTGAACAGAGGCGCATTGCTCGCGAACAATTTGATAAGGCTGTAGATGCGTTCTATGCGGACTATAGTCCACAAAAATACAGGAGAAGGTCGTATGGAACACATACGGGCACCCTGTATTCTGGATGGAAATACGAATTAGAGCAGGAGTTAAATCAATACGGTAGTTTACAATATGACTCCGCGGCAGACTTATTAGACCCTAAAAATGCTATGACGGTCACTAGAAGCGGAAGTAATGCTGGTGGATTTTTCTTTAACCAGATGTTTGTGGGCGGATGGCATGGCGGCGCTATGACAATTAGTGGCGAAGCGGCAGAAGATTGGTGGGAGCACCCAGCACCAGGCAGGGCTGCTTACTGGAGAAAGAAGGGAGTAACACCTAACGGTGTGCTTCACAGGTGGGGCGCATGGTACGAAGAACCTGCTCCGAATTTTGCAGATACCCACAATGGAAAAAGTCCGTATACTTATTATGCTGATTTACTTGATAAAGCGGAAGACGAGAGAATGATGCCTATATTTAACGCCATCAGAGATGATGTATGCGATGAATATTTAGCTGATTTTACGAGAAAAGAAATAATAAGAGGAGTAAACTCTATTTTAGAAAAATTTCAATGATTAGTAAAAAATGAAGGGTGGTGAGTTGATGTCTAGCTCTAAGTTTAATTTTGAAATCGATGGCGTGTATAACTCAAAAGCTGGCGATACATCTGGAAATAAAGCAATGGAGGAGTCCATAGAACTTGGCGGAGAATTAGGCGCAATGTTTAAAAAACTCAATCAGATTGTAACCAAGATGGGTGAGGTTGACGAGATTGAAAAATTTGCCGCCGCTGTAGAGGCTCTATCCAAAGATCTTGAGCTTCTTACCATTAAAAACGAAAAATTAGTTTCTCAACTCCAAGAAGCTCAGAATAAAATTGATTCTCAGGCAAATACTATTGCAAGGCTACGCAATGAGCTAGCCGAGCTTGGTGACGATGAGTACACAAGTAAGTTGCAGGAACAGGTAGCAACTGCAAACGAAATGTACCAAAAATCCGTGCAAGATTTTAGGGCAGCAATGCAGACGATGCATCTATTATCTTCTGGGGGCGACTCGTGGGGAACCGGCTACACCAGCTTTCTTTCTGACGTTGGGGCAAAAATTGAAGAGTTGACAAGCAAGATTAGTAATGGAGAGATGACTGTCAACGAAGCAATCTATACGATTAAAAACGAATATGGTTCTCTGATAAGCGAGATGTCTGAAGGCGGGAACGTAGATACATCTGCTATCACAAAAATAATATCAGATCTAGCTCACGTCAGTGAACAGCTAGAAGACGTACAGAGCAAACTAGATACTATAAAGACTGAAGGCGTCAAAGTTGTCGCCAATGGTCAAACAGAAAAATTAGATACCGAACCAATAAAAGAGTACACGGAAGCCGTTGCGCAGTCAGCTGAGAAGTCGAACGAAGCGGCGACTGCTACACATAATTTAGCAGCGGAGATAGTTTCCGTATCACAGGATGTAGATACTGGGAAAATCGAAGCGCTAGCTTCTGCTCTCAATGCTTTGGCTTATGCTGGTCGTGTTGATTTTTCAAAGAAACAGCTAAACAGTGTTGTGCAGTTTATGGGAGACATATCTGCAGCGGCGTTGCGTTTAAATGGTACGCCGTTAAAATTTGACTTCACTGGTTTAAAGAGTCTTGAAGGGTTATCAATTAAGAAGACATCTCTCAACAATCTTGCCACCTACCTTCCTAAAATCGCGGATGCAGATGCTGCAAAACTTGAAGCAGTTGCCTCTGTAGATTTTACACCATTTAACAACATCAGGGTTAGCAAGGGCTCAATGGAGGCTATTGCGAATCTAATAGAGGCTCTAAGAATACTAAATGAAACAAAACAGCTTGCGTTCTCTGGTGCTAATGGCGAAATTAAAATTAACAGTTCTGGAATTGAAGCTGCAGGAGAAAAGGTATCGCTTTTAAAGGATAAAATAATTGAATTAAATGGCGAAATCCTAAAGACATCTTTTGGCGAAGATCGCATTAATACTATAAGAGGTTTGTTGTCCGCTCAGGGAATTGACCAGACATTGGCTGGGAGAATAGCTGACGACCTTGGCAACCTTGAGGGGTCGATAACTACAATAACTGCGTCTGTAAAAGAAAGTGCAAAAGAAGGGACGCAAGCAATTGAGGTTACAACAAACGCTATTGGCTCGAGCGGAGAGAAAATTACAAGAACAACTTCTCTCATTAGAGATAATTCAAAGGCAACGCAAGACAACATCGCTGAAAAATTAAAGTTAGCCAAAACAGAGGAAGAGGAAAACGCGGCACGGGCCGAAGGATGGAAGCTTGTAAGCAAACAAACAGCAACCATAGGAGAAACTTCTGAATACATTAAGCGGCAGAACGAGCTCTATAATCAAGCAAAAGGTATAATTAGCGAATATGTTTCCGTTCTCAGAGAAGTCAGGACAACAGAAAATGATGTAAGTGAAAAAGACTTTGGCAAATTCGAAAGCGAATCAGGAAGCTTCTCTGGTTTAGCTGAAAGAGCACAAAGGGCATATGATGCATACCAGAAACTTGACGAGATTAAGTCGAAATTATCTGGTACAAACCTGGCGAAGTTAATCGATTATGAAACCAATAGCATGTTAAGACTAACGGCAGCGACGCAGTCGTATAATAATGCCGCAAACATGTCTGATGAAGAAAAGAGACGGGCTGAGCATTTTAAAGAAGCCGCGGCTATAATAAAGCAGTATTATGATGTGTTGCAACTTGTAGCCACAACAGAAAACGACATCACTATGGGAACTTATAATAATAAGTTCTATAGCGAGAGCGGAAAGTTTGATGCTTTGGCGACTTCTTTAAATAACGCAACAGAAGCATACGAAGGATTACAGGCGAAGCTTGCTGACGACCAGGGTAATTATATTGAGGGAACTCAGGGAGACCCAACTCTGCGTGCAATGATTTTCGACGAGCAAACAGAAGCAATACAGAGATTAGATAACGCAATTGTTAAACATGATACGGTTGTCGCGGAGTCAAATGCTAAGCAAGAACAGGTAAGAACATACCAGGAAGCAAATTATGTTATTAAGGAGCTGACCAATAGTCTCGCTATATTGGCGTCAAGAACTGATGACATTCATTTTGATAGCATTACTGGAAAAATTATGTCTGAGTCTGGGGCAAATCAAGGGCTAGTAAGCGATATTAATGATTTATTAGATAAATATAGGGCTCTTAAGGATGCTATTGATGCGCTGCCGATTGGAAAGAGAGAACAACTATACAGACAGGAGGAGTCTGGTCTTAATCGTGTAAAGAGGGCTCAGGAAGTATTTGCAGAAAATCAGAGGATGTTATATGAAAGGCAAAACGACGTAGCCCGTATTGAAATGAACTACCAGAAAACTCTTGGCAAAATAGAGTCTGCATTAATACGAAATACAAAAGCAAAGAATAGCAACAACGAGTCTAGCAGACAGGCATATGCTACGCTCGAACAGGAGAAGGCGTCCCTAGAGCAGAACCACGCAGCCGTTCAAAGAAATGAAGCAACATATGCTGATTTGGACAAGACAGTAAAACAATCTAACGCAACATTCCTTGAGCAAATGAACATCATGCGCAGGAACGGCGACGTCGGTATGAGCATGGCTCAGCGTATCGGAGCTCTCGCCAAGAAGTTCTCGTATTGGTTTAGCTCGATGCGTATTATCATGACGATTATACGCGGCATCAAACAGATGGTAACGTCCGTTAAAGAGCTTGATAGTGCGTTTGCCCAGCTGAAAATTATTACAAACGCAACAGACACAGAGATGCAAAAATTTGCAGACACTGCATTTGAAATCTCTAAAAACCTCGGTCAGTCTGTTGCAGATGTAACTAAGTCTATAGAGACATTCTCTAGACTTGGATATAGTCTTCCTGACGCTTCTAAGCTTGCAGAGTTTGCAACAATATTGGCTAATGTTGCGGCTGTAAGCAACGAGGAGGCAACAACTGGTCTGACGGCTATTATCAAGGGCTATAGCTTGAATGTTGAGGATGCAGAACATATTTCTGATGTTCTTGTAAATGTCGGTCAGAAATACGCCGTATCTGCATCAGAAATGATGGAGGCGTACGAAAAGTCAGGCGCTGCTCTTGCGGCAACGAATACATCTTTTGAAAAATCTGCCGGCTTAATTGCGGCGGCTAACGCCGCAGTGCAGAACTCCTCGGTTGTTGGTACGGCCTTGAAGACGGTATCCGCTAGAATCCGCGGGTCCAAGACAGATATGGAGGAACTCGGGGAAGATGCAGAGGATTTGGCGGACGGGTTCTCGAAGTACGCGAAAGAAATAAAGGCCCTTACAGGGTTTAATATTATGGTAGAGGGAACCACCGATCAGTTTAAGGATATATATGATATCTTTAATGGTATTTCTAAAGTATGGGATAAATTGTCTGATACTCAGCAGGCGCGAGTATCAGAAATCCTTGGTGGTACTAGACAGCTCCAGGTCATTTCTTCTATCATTAATAACTGGTCTGATGCGGCTGATGCATACGCGACGGCAATGGACTCTGCAGGTGTTGCGACGAAAGCAAACAGCATCTATATGGACACGATTCAAGCAAGACTTAATCAGCTTAAAGTAGCTTTTAGCGAACTGGCTCAAAATATAATAGGGTCAGACTTTATCAAATGGGTAGTTAGTATTGGCGCTGGATTGCTGAAAATATTAAACGGAGTAGGTAAGCTAATATCGAAACTAGGCGGGCTTAAAACAATACTGTTCAGTATTGGAACTATAGTGGCCACAATGAAGATTGAAAGCATCATAAGCGCAATCAAGAAACTAAGGGCTCTACAGTTCATTGCTGATATGAGGGCTGCGTTGCAATTAACAAAGAATACAGCAACAGGTGTGACAAGGCTCTCAGGGGCATTTGAACTACTTGAAATAAGTGTCAACTGGTCAAAGGTGGCGTTTCTCGGTCTTGCCGCGGCAATAGGAGCAGTTGTCCTAGCATATAGCAAATTAGTCAAAAAAGAACAAGAAGAGCGTTCCGCGTTTGAGACATCATTCCAAGAAAAGTCGGAAGTGGCTAAAGAGGCTCAGAGTTTATATGATGCGTATGAAGCGTATGTCCTTGTCAATTCAGAAGTAGAAGCCGGTATAAAAGGAAAAGAGGATTTAACGGAAGCTTCGGAGAATCTTGCAGAAGCTCTCGGGAAAGAGAAAAGTGCGGCAGAAGGGTTGAGCGATAGTTATTTACATATGACTAGAACGCAACTACAGTCTGCAATTGTTGATGCGGGAATGGCAAGAGATGCCGCGGCTCAGGTTTTGTCTAGCATGATGTCTGATCACGACAATAAAACTGCAGCAAATAAGCTGACTGTTTTAGAGTATCTTCCTGACGTATTTGCAGAGATGGGTGAGAGCGGGCGTAAAGTACTCGACCGTGATTTATGGAATAATGTTGACCTTGCAGATAGAATGAAATGGCTCACTAGTGCATATGATCAGATGCTTACTAGGAAGAAGCAGTTATTCCTTGCACACAAGACGGAGACAGAAGAATATAAAAGATTAGTAAGTGCAACAGATTGGCTAAAAGAGTCAATAGATAACTACAATAGTTCACTAGAAACAGAAACTGACTTGCAGGAAAAGCTAAATAATGTCACGAATGGCCTTATTAGCAAAGACTCTGAGGAGGCTATATCCGCAGGACATTTATACGTTAGCGAAGAAAAGATAAAAGAAATATCAGAGACTGTTGTAAAAAGTATAGAGGATATAAAATCCGCAGAAGATCTCCTAAAAACTGCAGAAAAAGAGATGCTCGAAGGAGGTCTTTCACAAAGCACAATCAAATCTATTTCTGAAGCGACCGATGATTATATCAACTACTTATATGAAGAAAACGGCTTGGTAAAGCTCAACACGGAAGCGTGGAAAGAGTATATTGAGCAGAAGCGATCCGGCGTAATTGACGGTATAGATAAAGAGATTGACCGCCTTGAGGATGAGGACTCCGCATACAAGAAAATAATCAGAACCGTCAAACAACTTGGGGACGAATATAATAGTTTAGTCAATGGCAATGTAGACTATAACAAACGCCCGTATGTCACATCTAATGCAATGGCGTCTGCAGGTTGGGAAGAATTTATGCAGATGTTTACTGCGCCATTTGCAGTAGACAAGAATCAGATGATAGCTACAACATACACGCAGGGTGTAACCATCGGAGAGGGAGACTATAAATACGTTGTCGACATTACTCCAATTATGGAGGATGGGACCGTTCTCTCCCCAGAGGCGCTCGATGAATACATTGGACGGTTGGTTACGAACAACGGTGTTGAGGGCTTGCTGGAGTCTGATGAGTATAAGTTGGTCGTCAATGTTCAGCAGGGCGAGTATGACGAATCTTATTGGGGGCCATTGGAGGAAAAGCTTTCAGAGATTAAAAACGAGCACTATGAACTTGCAGATTCTATAGGTCTTGTTTCTGAAGAAAATGCGTCTATGTGTGCCGAAGCAATTGACGACTTACAGGAGTATGAAAATCAGTTATCAAGACTTGAGAACTATAAATCAATTTTTGAATCTGCGTTCAATCAGTCATATCATGCACAGAGACTTGATGGTTTCAACAGTCTTAACGATACTATCACCGGCATTACGAGTTCATTCCAGACTCTTGCCGACATTCAGGAACAGGTTGCAGATAGCTTCACAATGTCGATCGACAAGGCGCTGGAGTTTGCAAAGGTATATCCTGAAATTCTTGATGGTGCTACAGCCGCCGCAAACGGAGAAATCACACTCAACAAGGATGTTGTCAATGCATTCATCGACGGCAAGAAGGCACAGCTTGACGCGACTGTCGACTCTCAAATCGCGCAGTTACAAGCCGAGCGAGAGGGATTGTCTGCAAAACAAGAGCTTGCGAAAGCGGAATATCAGCTTGTTTATGATAAGACGCAGAACGAGCTTGAGCTTTCTTGGGAAGAGATAGATAGAAGAATAAAGTATGCTGATCAGTTGCTTGAAAACGAAATCAAGAATGACGGCAATATAGCTGAGGCGTATGAAGAAGCCCTCAGAGTAATGAGCATGGACACCCAGTCGTTTGACGAGGTCACCAGAGAAGCTGCAAAGAATATGGCTGTTAATCTTGGTAATGCCGCCAAGACTGCTGCAGATACTGTAGCAATCAACTCTTCTGCCATGATGTCCAGCATCAGGAACGTTGGACTTCAGGCAAATAATACATCAAGAGCGATTGGTACACTTGCCAACAATGTTAGGAATGCTGTGTCTGGCATTGTATCTGGGGCGACATCTACAATTACTCAATTTGCTGTTACATATGGTTCGCTTGGCGGTTCCGCATTTAAGTGGATGAATAGCTCTTTCAATCCGACAGATTATGGATACTATGCAAATAAAGGAGCTGGAGCCACAAGACTTAGCGAGCTTCAAAATAAGATAAACGAAATTGGGCAGGCAATGTCTGCAATAGATGGGCAGATTGCGGTTTTAGAAGCGCTTCGTGCTAAGAATCTAGAGGACTTCCGCAGTAGTAATAAAAATAAGAGTGGGTCTGGCGGCGGTGGTGGAAGCGGATCTAAAGAAGATGAAGTTGACTACCTCAAAGAACAGCAGGACGCTTTTAAAGAATATTTAAAGAATATTGAGCATGAGATAGAGGTTCGTAGTCACTTTGATAATGAGACGAAGAATATAGCAAACCTATATACCAATCTCATTCAAGAAGTAGAGAAAGAGATATCTATCGCTAGAGAACTTGGTCTTAATGATACAGACGACTACATTCAGGAGCTCCAGAAGAAATGGATTTCTTACACTGAAAACCTCAAGAAGCTTCAGGATGAGGTTCGCGACAATGCCAAAGACGCCGTTGATGACCTTGTTGAAATCCGCGTCAAGATGCTCAAGCAGGAAATCTCTGACCGCAAAGACGCACTCGACAAGCAGCTCGACATGCTCAAGGACTTTTACGACAAGCAGAAGGACTTACTGCAAGACCAGTATGACGAGGAGAAGTACCTCGAAGAACAGGCGGAGAAGCGTAGAGAAGTAACAAAAATTCAGGAAGAACTTAACCGCCTTGAGTACGACAACTCGGCATGGGCGCAGAAACGCAAACTCGAACTCGCTCAAGAGCTCGCCGACGCTCAGAAAGAGCTCGACGACTTTGAGAAAGACCACGCTCTTGAGGTGGCGCAGGACGAGCTTGACCGCCTATACGAGATGCAGGAGAAAGAGCTTCAGGATGAACTTGACCTACTTGACGAGAAAGAGAAAGACTCCAAGGCGCTTTACGACCAGGCTCTTGAGGATATCAAGAACGGTTCCATCGACCTCTATAACGAGATGATTAAGTGGAACGAGGTATACGGCGACGGCATAGAAGATACAATCAAGGACGCGTGGGAGGAAGCGTACAAAGCTCTTGAGGAATATAAGACGCTTTATGACGAAACGTTCAATGGTGTTAACCTTGCGAATGCTACTGGGTACACTCCGGAAAACGGTCCGTATAACAACTCGAAGATTGCCGGCAGTGGTTCCGGCTCTGCTGGCTCGTCCAGCTCTTCCAGTTCATCCAGTTCTTCCAGCTCTTCTAGTGCGGCAACTCCTGCCGAGGAGAAGAAGAGTACGCCAGCGGCGCCAGCCCTTGAAGTAGGTTCCACTGTTTCTGTTAAGTCAGGAACAAAGTGGTATGCCAACTCTTACGGCGGAGGAAGGTCTGGAACCGCAAAGGGCGGCAAAATCAAGTACATCAATCTCAATGGCACTCACCCGTATAACATTGATGGCCTTGGCTGGGTAAAGAAGACAGACATTGTCGGCTATGCGGCTGGCACACGCAGCGCGATCCCGGGCATCCATTCTGTCGATGAGCGCGGTGACGAGTATGTCTTCCAGTCTTCTGATGGCAGTCGCTATCGTCTCTTCAATGGCGGCGAGAAAGTTCTCACCTCCAGGGCTACAAACTTCTTATACGACTTTGCTAATAACGGCCAGCAGATCCTTCAGAAACTGATGAATGCTGTGAGCGGCGGCGGGCTTGGTGCCATCCGTCATATTCAGAACAATGTTCAGCTTGCCACTGGTGACATCATCATTAATGGCAACGCTGATAAAGCTACGGTTTCTGAAATCAGGCGTGCGCAGAGAGAATCTATTGAGATGGTTCTCAAGGAATTTAACAGGCTTAATAAATAATGATATGCGGGAGGGTATGTGTATACTCTCCCGCAACATATAAGGAGGGTCTACAGAATGAGTAAATACACGAACATCAGATCTCGTATTGGACACTATCTTGCCAAGATTGCCGGAAGAAATGTTGATATAGAAACTCTCATGCCTCAGGTTCCTATTAACGAGCAGGAAGAACTGCTTTCCGAGATTGCTGATAGAATTGGCAATATTAAGGACGCCACTCTCCCGGAAGTTGGCACGACTGATGCTGGAAAAGTCCTTACAGTTAACGAAGACGGAGCGTGGGCGGCGGCAAATCCGTCCGCGCCCGGGATACCCGCACCGGATAGCCCCAGTAACGGCGACGTGCTGACCTACGACAGCACGGAAGCGGAATGGGTAGCATCTGCGCCGAGCGGTGGCGGCGGCTTCATCTCCGTGAGCGTGAACGAGTTGCGTCTAAACAAGACGTGGAACGAACTCAAGACCGCATACGATAGCGGAATCCCGGTTTTTCTGTTTATGGATTACGAAGGGGATGACTCTATGTCCTATTTAGCGTTTATCGGCCACTACAACGAAATAGACATTGGGGACATATGGTCGGTGGTCTTTGCGGTGGGCACAATGCAAATCGATTTTGAAACGAGAGAAAGCGCCGATGCTTACCCGGTACTCGTTGTAACGTAAGAGGTGATTCTCCGTGACCTTAATTGACGGCAGGTCCTATGCTTACCAATCAATTAAATAAATCAATTTTACTTCTGTGCTAATTTAGCAAAAGAAAGGAGCGTGAAAGTCAAGTGGCTGATATCTACTGTTGTCATTTTGAATACGGCGGCATCTCATCTAGGACGCACGGTCTTCACTTTGTAAATGTAGAGACGGACAGATTTATTAATGTTCAAGGGCAGATATCTGGAGTGAACATTTTCAATAAGAGAAGCAAGAGAAACTACCTTATTGATACAGACTATACCTCCTCCCCCGTTTCATATGACATTGATATCGTGACGGACGATGAGCGCACCCTTAACAAGCTCGAACAAGAAGAGGTTGAAAGGTGGCTCTTCAACCGAGCGAAGAACATGAAACTATATATTGACCCGGATGATGATTATGATTTCGGGACGTATGACAAATATCAGATAGTTACTTCCAGACCTAATACTGGCCAGGAGGTTGGAGTTGTGTACCTCGTTCTTTCTAGCGGCACTACATATACTGCCAAGAGATGGAATGGTACGGCGTATGAGGATATGTCTAACGTTACTCTAAGCGGAACGACAATGACTGAGGCAACCGGCTCCCCTACTATTACATCCACATTCAGCAGGAGCGGCAACACTGTTATCGCACACCGCAGATTTTTAAGATGCAGATTCATCAACCCGACAAAGCTTGAGTATAACGGCGGCATTGTCGGATATAGAGTTACACTTGAGGCAGACACCGGATGGTGGCTTCAAGATCCGGTTACATATACATACTCTGTGAATCAGTCTGCTGGCGCTACATCAAACATCAGCCTGACTCCAAATACGGATTCCGACACCTACATTTATCCTAGGGTAACGATTACGTCCGGCTCGTCCGGCGGGTTCACTGATGGAGCAAACGGGAGGACGCTCTCCCCCGTTGCTACATCCAGCAATAAGTACTATAGGTGCATAGTAACAAGAAACGGGGTCAGTACTACTTCTGACGCAGCTCTTGTTAGAGGATATAATGTGTCATCCTCTCCATATGTTACGGTTGTGAAACAGCCAGTTAATACGATAGGCTTTATTGGATATCCTGTTTCGTTCAGTATCGAGGCCGTTGGTAACGGTCTGAGCTATCAGTGGATGAAGAAGAAACGTACTTCAAGCACATGGGAGAATCTTGGAGTTAACGGAGATACTTTGCCGGAAGTAACATTTAACATGACTTCTGCGTATGATGTAAGCCATATTAAGTGTGTTGTAACTGATATAAACGACCACTCAGTCAACTCCAATACTGTTACACTGGACGCCAACACTGTTGGTGAAACGTCTTCGGACGGTACATCTATTATTAGGACTAATCCGCAGAATATCACGGCAAAACCTGGCGACAGGGTTAGCTTCTCTGTAGAGGCTTATGGTGAAGACATCACATATCAATGGCAGGTTAGCAAAGATAACGGAAGTACGTGGAAAAATTGTACTGGTGAGGGCAACAATAATATAATCTATGGTTTTGAGGCTGTAAGCGGGAATGACGGATGGCAATTCAGATGTGTTGTTTCTGGAACTATTCATTACATGATTCCATCAGTAGATCCCGGCGAGAGTCCCGAGGATGCTCAGATTGATAAAACATTCACATCGTCTGCCGCAACTTTAACAGTTGTCACAAATGGCGCTCCGATTATTACGTCGCAGCCAACATCAACGTATACTGTTCTTAATGGAACCGTAGATTTGTCTGTTGAGGCTCAGGGTGATGGTTTAACTTACCAGTGGCAGGTTTCTTCTAACGGCACATCCGGATGGACTAATCTGGGCTCTGGAACGATACTTATTATCAATCAGACAGATAATGCTGCAAGAAAGACGGAACTCACTGATATGCCGATTAGTACAACTATAGTCCTTGATGGAGAAACAAATTATGTGAGCGGTGATTATTATAAGATTCTTGGGAGCAGACACTTCCCGAGGATACTACCGTTCAGAACAAATACATTTACATTGAACGGGCCGGTGAACACAATCATCTTTGAAGTAGAAAACAGGAGGAATCTGTAATGATAGTCAGGTACGATTCATTGAACAGACTTGAGACTCCTAAGATGACGCTGTGCAATCCCGGTAGTAAATATGTAGATGGGGTGTTAACTAACACGGTCGGCGTCCTTTGTGACCATGAAGCTGAAGAGATCGTATTTAATTTCAATGCAGTTTCCGAGCTTAATTTTAGGGTAAACAGGTTGCATGACTACAGAAAAGAAGATGCGGTGCTCACTGAGGCCGAGATAGATATGTACAAAGACATTGACCGGATTTACAAAGGCATCCTGAATAGGCGGCTTGTATTTGTGGAAGATATTGGATATTTCATGATTACAAGTGTGACAGAAGGATACGACGGGCACAATAACTATAAGGATGTCAGCGCACAGTCAATAGATATCGAATTACAGCAGAAAATGATTCCATACATTGCTGATGATACATACAGGTTTGAGACTGACGTGCTACAGCAGAACGTTGGTATACTTAACAAACTAGTTGAGGTTATACCGGGATGGTTGATTGGGCACGTTGATAGTACTGTTGCAGAAAAGTGGAGAACATTCGAGGATGTTGATGTTACTTTAAACTGCCTGTCTTTTCTGCTTGAGAATATTCAGGATGCATATGAGTGTATTGTTCTCTTTGACCCTGTTCACAGAATCATCAATGTATATGACCAGAATGACTATGTTAGGGAGACGCGAATCCATATTACCAATGACGATGTAATTGATTCTCTTGAGATTCAGGAGTCTGCTGACGATGTTTATACTGCCATCACCGCTACCGGCGGAGATGACAGTATTACTATTGCCGCAGTTAATCCAATAGGAACAAACACTATTTATGATTTCACCTATTATCTTGACTGGATGACTCCAGAGCTCAAGGAAAAGGTTATCCAGTGGAAGAAAGATATATCTGACTCAGAACCTGTCTATCAGGAGGCCAGCCAAACATATTATGAGAAATTATCCGAGGCGTCTATTGAGCAATTTGAGATTGAAAGATATAAGACTCAAATGACTCTTTATCAGAGGTGTAAGGATAACATCACTGCCAGTAACGGTACAGCATATGTATCTCAATACAATACGGCGATTTCTAATGCCGGCGGCGAACCAATCAATATTAACCAGCAGATTGAAGATGTTAAAGATGAAATAGATGAGCGGATTGCTGAGTGTCAGCTAGAGATAAATAATCATCAGCGCAACTACGACGCAATCCATGCCACAACGGAATCATACAGGGAAAAAATGAACAGCATCATTTCCGCCTTGTCAATGGAAAACTATTTCGTTGGCGTTACATCTACGAGCGGCGTTGATGTCCAGTTCAACTACATGGACGAGCTTCAGAATTACATTTTTGAGGGCAGTTATACAGATGAGTATGTTGTTGTTACCGACAGCATGTCTTACGCACAGCAGTTCGAGCAGATGATTACGATGTACAATCGTGCCAAACAGCAGCTTGTGAAAGTATCTCAGCCCACTCAGGAGTTCAGTATTGACGTTGAGAACTTTGTCTTTGCAAAGGACTTTGAACAGTGGAGTGAGGATTTAGAGACGGGTTGCCTTATCAGCGTTGAACTTGACGTAGAGGATATTGCAAAGCTGTTTCTCTCTAATATAACGATCAACTATGATGACCACGCGTTAAGCATGACGTTTGGAAACAGGTTCAATAGGTTTGACCCAAAAGCATTATTTGAAGACGTTTTGGGTAATGTGAGCAAGTCCGCTAACACACTGAACTATGTAAAAGATGTCCTCTACCCCATTAAGTCTGGAGAGCTTGACATCGTAAAAGAAACACTACAGAGGTCGAGGGATCTGACAATGGGCGCGGCTCTTGCCTCAGATAATCAGGAAGTTGTCATTGATGCTTCTGGATATACTGGCCGAGAGGTTACTGACACCGGAGAGTATGACCCGCGTCAGATTAAGATTACGGGCAGAAATATTGTCTTTACTGACGATGCGTGGGAGACGAGCAAGACCGCAATCGGCGAATTGATTCTTGACCCTGAGCATCCGGAAAATACATCTTACGGTATTAATGCGCAGATGATTGTCGGCGATATGATTATTGGCGACAATATAAGGATTCTTGGAACTGATGCACAAGGTAACGCGCAGGACATTTTCTCTATTGTTGATAACAAGATTTCTTCTCAAGTAAGTGAGCAGGTCGGCGCTCTCAGAGATGAGACCGACGCGTCACTTGATAACATTACTTCCAGAATGACGTCGATGGAACAGACGGCTGATAATATCAGCATCGTCGTTAGTGATATTTATGAGAACGGTGTTAATCAGGTTCGCACCGGTAAGGGGTACACCTTTGATGACAACGGTCTCACGATTACAGATGTTTCAGAGGGCGGCTCTGGTATTCAGAACGTTATCACTAATGACGGTATGTATGTTCAGCTTGTTACGCCAGGCACATCAACTGGATGCACGGCGACTATTACTACAAATGGTGATGAGAGTCTGCTGTATGTAAGATACAATGGAGTGAAATATTACACTGCTGGCGATACATTCACATTTGATGCTGGAGACGAATTATATATAAATGCGGCTGGTACTGTTGCGCAACTAAGACCTGGCATAATAATAATCGACGACGAGACGGTGGTGCCGATAACGACTGGCGGGGCATTTTATACATACATAATGCCGGAGAAAAATATTGATATTACTCTGACTCTCGGTAACGTTGGTGTCGCTCGTTTAACAACCAGCGACATTAATCCGCCTACTAACGTTCTGACGGCTACAGACGAGGGCGTTGATGCAATCAACCTGACGGCCCACAACTACCTCACTATTGGATTGAATAGTAGGTTTGAAGACTACCCAGATCCACACAGTCACAGGATGAGAAGGACTGCGTGCTTCTTCATCGCTGATGGTTGATAAATTATATAAGGGAGGTATTAGCTAATGGCTAGTGGGTCATTTAAAACTAATGTCGTAACAGCCGCTGGCTCTGGCTATTACAGACAAATAGAAGTTATTTGGTCGTCCACAAATAACACTTCAAACAACACATCGACTGTTTCGTGGACGGCTTACAGTAGGGCTACAGATTCCAACAATACTGCTCGCTGGGTTAATGCGTGGAATATAACAGTCACGATTAACGGAACGGCGAAGAATATAAACGGGTCTACTACAAAAGCTCTGTATAAAGACACACTCATTGGAAGCGGTTCTGTCACTATTCAACACAATAGTGATGGCAGAAAAACTGGTGTCTCCGTTGCAATCTCCGCGAGTATTTGGGATAGCAGTAAGACTAACGCCACTTATTCCGGAACGATTAACATGGACCCCAATCCAGTCTATACACTATCGGTTAATCAGGGCGCTAATACGACTGTTGCCGTATCTAGAACTTCCAGTGCCGGCGGTGGATCTACCGGAACGATTACATCTGGAACGAAACTGTATTATGGCGACGTTATAAAGATAACGGCTTCAGCCGCATCAAACTACCAGCTGACTTCGCTGACTGTAAACAGTGCAAATTTCACATCTGGCAGCAGCCATACGGTTACAGGAAATGTTTCTGTTGCTTCTGCGGCACAGGCTCTTGCGTCTGTAATAAGCGTCAGCCAAACATCAAGAGCTCTTGGACAACAGTTAGCAATCACAATAACAAAATATAACTCAAGCTATGCGCACTCGATTCAGTGGTCTTTCGCAGGATATAGCGGGTATATTACGTCTTCCGGCGGAACTCAGAGTGAGGAGTCTAAGTTTACCGGCACAAGTGTTACCTTTACAGTTCCGACTACTTGGGGCAACTATATCCCCTCTTCCGTATCAAGTGTGTGTACTCTTACATGCAAGACATATAGTTCTACGTCAAGTACATCTCAACTTGGAAGTTCTACTACAGCATCATTTACAGTTACCGTTCCAAACGATAATACTAACGCACCTCAAATAACTGTACATACGGTTTATGATACGAACTCAGTAACTCTTGCATTGACTGGAGATAGCTCACGGCTTGTGAAGTATGTGTCTAACGCTGAGTGTACTATGAGTGCCAACTCTCAACGAGGAGCGACATTAAAGACGGCAACTATTGGAGGAGTATCCGTGATGCCGTCAGGAACTCCTACTTCTATATCAGGAGTCACAAGGACATATCAGGGAGTTACTGATACATCATTTGAGTTCGCCGTATCAGATAGTAGAGGATTTAGGACTCCTTTTACGGTTACTCCTACTATGGTGGAATACGTTAACCTGACGTGTGTTCCTACTGTCAACAGAGCGTCTGGCACATCTGAAACTGTTACGTTGAAGATGTCTGGGTCTTTTTATGAAGGAGCGTTTAACGCGGCTGGAACCAACGTAAATACGCTATCTCTTTATTATATGTATAAAGAAAACAGTTCTGAAGTGGACTGGCCAACGAGTTGGACTTCTGTTAGTTCGAGCGATATTACTACATCTGGCACAACCTATGTTACTAATGAAATCACTGTCGGAACAACATTTGATTATACAAAATCATATGTGTTTAAGATTAAGGCGGAAGATGGCGTAGGTAATACTATCCTTAACTCAATTACAAAGGATTTGACGCTATCTACTGGCCGTCCTATTTTTGACTGGGGCAGCAAAACATTCAACTTTAATGTTGATGTGACGTTTGAAGACCAGCAACAGACGAAGCACCACACAATTGTATTTAGAAATGATTTGGATAAGAGCCCAGGAGAAGTGCAATATCCGCATGAGATTATGATAGGTGGAGGAGATCCAGGCAGAAAGGAAGCTGTTTTCGTACAGGATGCCACAAAGACCTATCAGGAAAGCGGGACGAATGTATACTACTTCCCGTTTGCATATGAGGACACAAACAGGGATATTCTGCTGTATGCGACTACCAACGCTAGGGCACGTAGTTATCTTGCAGACTTTCCCAATGAGGTTAAGTACGATACGACAACAGGATTGTATTATAGAACATGGTTCTCTGGTACTGCAGAAGTGTGGGGAGAGATATCTTTTACTCCATCTTCATCCACAGCGACCGGTAGTTTATATTATTCAGATACAAAAACAGTTGCGCTCCCAGTATCATTCTCATCCGGGTCTCCACAAGTATCGTGCTCTCAAAGCTATACATGGCCTGCTCTGGTTTCGCTTAGCGGAAGTGTACTATCGTTTGCCTTGATGCGTGCTGTTGCTTTGCAGACAACTATTGCGCATAAAGTGTATATCCACGTAATTGGTATAACGTCCAACTACGTTGATAGGACTTACGGTGGCGGACAAGAACCTTCTAGAGCGGGTGCTGTTGTAGTTACTGACGAAATAGATTCCGACGGAGGCATTATTAAACATATTTCAGCGGTAGATATATCTAATGATACTGTCGATGCCGCTCACCTATTAGAGGGATATACAGCCCATGATAATCAGGGCAACGCCATAACTGGCGAATATCGACCATAATTATTAAAAGGGGGTGACGGAATGATTGTCACAGATAATAATACCTGTTCGATGACAAGGGGCGACACAGAACAACTTACAGCATATGCAAAAAATAAGTCTTTTGTTAGCGGGGATATTGTTGAATTCACTCTCCGCAGGACTCCTGCCTCCAAGCAGATATTGCTCCATAAAGTCGTTAGTGATTTCACGGAGCGTGAGGGAAAGGCGGTTTTCCATTTTGCTCCTGAGGACACGGCGGAGATTCCGTGGGGCAAGTACAGCTATGACATTCAGGCCACGTTTGCGGACATTGGCGTAAAAACGATTATCAAGCCTTCTCCCTTCAACCTTGGAGAGGAGTGTACGTATGGTACTGAATAAATGCTGTTGCCCGTGTGAAGACGAACTGATAGGCATCGTAGAGTCTGACGGCGAAGTCTGCGGAAGTATTGAGTCTGACGGAGAAATACACGGCGTATTAGACAGCATAATTTACGTGACAGATCACCCGGCACTCAGGAATAG